>ERZ842401.3779-NODE-3779-length-18441-cov-8.792940_pt1 | contig 18441 bp, 19 predicted proteins | sample MGYA00521270_ERZ842401 | MGnify/ENA primary metagenome ERZ842401 (study PRJEB31892, sample SAMEA3878208) | bioreactor metagenome | biome: Moose rumen | place: Sweden | collected 2011-10 | study: EMG produced TPA metagenomics assembly of the PRJEB12797 data set...
ACACTTTTTCTCAGTTTGATAACAGTGCTTATAAAAGTCCCTCTAATTGGTAGAGTTTGAGAACGAGCAAAAAACAACCTTTTGTCTAAATATTCACGGAATGTTTACATCCTGTTTTCCACCAATGCTCCACTTGCATGGATAAGCGTTTACTATGTATTCCACACTTTTCTTGAGCTTTAGCGGATATTTCCCCACTTGTATAGGAACGAAAATCGGGGCTTGACACCCTCTTCGAGAAAAATTCACAGAATATTTACAATTTGAACGCAAAAAGCCGACCCACACAGCTCTGCGGCAGGGATATGCTCCCTTGCTCGAAAGCTATGTGGATCGGCTTTGGTTTCAAGACGATCTCAGTGTGTTCACCGAATGGATTATGTATGGTATTCAGTTGTCGTATCTGGACGATGCCCGTTCATTGTACCGGAGATTCATAAATCTGTCAAGGCCAATGAAGATGTTGGCTAACTTACTAACGAGACAATTGTAAGTATCAGTCCCACCACGAGGATCACACCGCCAATTACGCTGACAATGCTGTAGATCTTTTTCGATTCGGGATCGTTTTTCTCTTTGATGAGGTAGTAGATGCCCGCGCCGAGAATGAGTGCTCCGATGACCATCGCAATGATTTTGATTACCATGACTTTTTCCTCCATTTTAACAGCAATGCTGAATTTATGATTACAAGAACGCTGCCTGCGTTATGCACGAGAGCGCCGATGACGGGGCCCAGCAGTCCGGTGATCGCCAGCGTAATGGCAAGAAAGTTCAGCGTCATCGAGAACGTAAGGTTGACTTTGATCGTCGTCATCATGCGTTTTGACAACGCAAACAAGTGCGGGAGCGCCTTGATCTCATCGTCCACGAGCGCAATATCCGCTGAGTCCACTGCAATATCGCTGCCGATGCCGCCCATGGCGATACCGACGTTCGCTTTTTTCAGAGCGGGCGCGTCATTGATCCCGTCGCCGATCATGCAGACGTCGCTGCCTTCCTGCTGGTATTCTCCGATGCGTGAAAGCTTATCTTCCGGAAGGCATTCCGCTTTGATTTCTGTAATGCCAAGCTGTGAAGCAATCGCATTCGCCGCACTTACGTGATCGCCGGTCAAAAGAACGGGTGTAACGCCAAGTGCTTTGACCTTCACGATCATGCCCCTTGCTTCCTCTCTTACCGTATCGGAGAGAACGAGAAATCCCGCGAGTACATCATCCACGGCAACGAGGATGACTGTACTGCCTTGATCGGTATAGGACTGCGTATCAACCGCTTCCGGTATTTCGACGCCGCTATCCAGCATGAGCTTCACATTCCCTGCGAGTACGGTTTTTCCGTCAACTCTTGCTTTCACGCCCTCACCCGCAATGAGATGAAACTCGTCCGGTACATTCACCGGCTTGCCGTAGCTTTTTACGATCGCTTTACCCAGCGGGTGCTCCGAAAGCTTTTCCGCGATGGCTGTTAAACGATAGAGGTCATTTTCGGAAAGGACGGAGCAGGATTTTACAGCCGAGACCTCCGGTGTGCCGTAGGTCAGCGTACCGGTTTTATCAAAGGTGATCTTTGAGACCTTTGCCAGTCGTTCCAGCGCGTCGCCCTCACGGACGAGAAAGCCGTGTTTTGTAGCGTTGCCGATGGCCGCCATAATCGCCGTGGGCGTTGCCAGTACCAGTGCGCAGGGACAGAACACAACGAGGATTGTCACCGCGCGGATGATCTCGCCTGTAAATATCCATGTCAGCGCTGCCGATGATAACGCGATCACAACGATCCATGTTGCCCAGCGGTCGGCAAGGCCGACGATCTTCGCCTTATCTGCGTCCGCTGACTGCACAAGCCGAATCATACGCTGAATGGAGCTGTTCTCACCAACCTTTGTTGCCTGCATTTCAAACGCTCCGAACTGATTGACCGTTCCGCTGGATACCTCATCGCCGACCGTTTTATCCACCGGAAGGGACTCGCCGGTCATGACCGCCTGGTTGATCGAGGTCTGTCCGGTAACGATCACGCCATCGACAGGTACCGTTTCGCCGGGGAGGACGCGAAGAATATCGCCGACCTTTACTTCCTCGGCTTTTACGGTTCGTTCAGATCCGTTCTCTATGATCCTCGCCGTCTGTGGGGTAAGGTGAACGAGCTTTTCAATCCCAGCTCTCGCTCTTGCCACTGTCAGATCTTCAAGCAGTGCGCCGAGCTGCATGATAAACGCAACTTCTCCTGCGGCAAAGTCCTCGCGGATCAGTACCGAAGCGATAAGCGCCAGCGAAACGAGAACATCCGCTTTTATATCGAACCGTGTGACAAGGCCGATGATTGCTTCAAGGATGATTGGTACGCCACAGAGGACAATTGCAACCCACGCGATGTCAAAAGGCAGCGGCAAAAAATGCAATCGCCTGTTCAAGAGACTCAAAACGAGAGAAACGCCACCGGCTATAAGCAGAACAATATCTTTCTTTGTGCCGCCGGTTTCCAGCAATTCCTCCAGCTTATTCATCAGCTTTTTCATAGAAAAACCTCTTTTCTATACCTATGGGGGTATGGCTACATTATACTCATAGGGGTATGGGTTGTCAAGAGAGCAAAAGAAAAAGGCGGGATTTTGCTTCCTGCCTTCATCTTCAATATCGATTTACTGCATATTTGCAAACCGCTCGATTGCCTTTGTGAAGTTCTCAATCTCAGCCTCGTTACCCTGTGCGACAGCATCCTTGATGCAGTGCTGGATGTGACCTTCCAACACGACCTGTCCGGCTTTATTGAGCGCCGATTTTGCCGCGCTGATCTGGGAGAGGACATCCTCACAGGGGACGTCTTCGTCGATCATCCGGTCGATTGCCTTGATTTGTCCCATAATTTTCGCAAGCCTGCGGTGCAGGTTCTCCGAATCCATGCATTGTCTCATTTCCGCTCCTCCATACCTTTAGGGGTATATGTATTATATACCGAAACTACCCGACTTGTCAAGGACGCAATCGGTTTTGACGCGTGAAGGACTGTAAACTGGGGGTCAAGTCCGTGACTCTCAGTTTATTCCACTTTTCATCCTGATTTGATAGTATATCTCTGATCAGGAAAACAAGCTTGATTGAACAGATCTTATCTCCGTATGATCTCGCAAACCTGATCAAAGGCATCGTTCGCCTCCGGGATCGGATAGAGCGGATAAACGTGATTCAGCCCTTCGCCGATCATCAGTTCCGTGTTGATGTTCAACTCCTGCAGCATCCCATAAAAGTCCGTTACGTCGGGGTAGAAGATCTCCCTCGTTCCTACGAACAGATAGACATTTTGCAGACAGGAAATATCGCCGAAGATTGGGCTGACCTTATAGTCCTTCAAATCTAACTCTCCCGCCCAGCATTTGCCCATCTCGATCAGACCATAGGCTGACAGCATGGGGTCCGCGTCTTCATAGTCCGCAGCAGCGGGATTCGACATGGAAATATCCATCCACGGGGAGAACAGGATCAGCTTATCGGGCTGCTTCTGTCCCAGTTCGTCAAGATATTCGCAGAAGGCGACCGACAATCCGCCGCCTGCGGAGTCTCCCATCACGATCACGGGCACGGCAGCATCCTTCAGCTTGCTCATATAAAGTTCTGTCAGGATCGCGAACGTCTCATCCCATGTGTGATTCGGCGCCAAAGGATAGATCGGAAAGATCACCTCCGCATTCAGAGCCTGCGCGTATTTATCGCACATTTTGAAATAGTTCGCGTTCGCGTCGTTGATGTAGGCGCCGCCGTGAAGGTAAAGGATGATATAGTCCGGGGTTTCGGAGGGCGAGAGCGTATAGACCCTGCTTCCGTTGATGCTTTCCTCCGTCACCGCGGATTTTAATTTTGTGTCCAGCACATAGTTTTCGGCGCCCGCACGTTTTGCAATATAAGCGGCACATTCGTCAGCGTCCTCAAACTTCGCTTTCGTTCCGGAAATCCTCAGATACAGTTCGGAAAGCGTCGCCATATTGGAGCGGTGGTACACCGCGTGGGACACGACGGTCAGCGCGCCGAACAGCACGATCAGAACCGCAAGAACGATCCCGATCACCTTCAGGGCTTTCTTTGATTTTTTGCCTTTTGACTGTTCCATCATCATTACTCCATATATCGTTTATCGTGCGAGCCATGAAAACAGGTATTTCATGGCCCTCGGCGCGACAACACCTGTGTCTGACAGCCTGGTAAACGCTCCGGGTAAACACCGTTCTTCAGCCGCCAGATGAAAATGGCAGGCCCCGATCCCTACGTCCAGCCTTTGCAGGTCGTAGGGGTATTTGCTCTTCGGGTTTTCCTCGCGGTAAAAATGAAAGGCATCGTCCTTATGTACGACCCTCCACGGCTGGCGGTTGGCTGCGGAGGGGGCGAGGCGCAGCATCTCCAGAGGGAAGGCGTATTCTCCCGCAGCTTCTTTCGTGAGTGGAGTATCAAACGCATTCTCGAAGAACAGCTCCGACCAATCCTTGCGTTGATCGGATTTGCCCACCTTTCTGAATACGCTGCTGATCAGCGTCTGCTTTTGTACCGGATAGCCGACGGGACAGACGATCGGAAAGATATCATCCTCTTCCAAATGCAACGCCTCGGAAAACTGCTCCCGGTTGAAGGTTCCCGCAAGCCAGCAGGTGCCAAGCCCCATGGATGTCGCGGTGAGCACCAGCTTTTCAAACCGGTATCCCACCGCTTCCATCGCGTTTTCCGTATTCTTCACCGTCACGCAAAGAAAGTTCTTTGCACCGCGGATCACGCCGTAGGTGCCGAGCTTTTCGGTGTCGGTCCCCGGCGCGGCCTCCAGCAGGCGGATCTTCATCTGCGCGGGAAACGGTGTGGACTCCGCCAAAAGCTCGGAAACACAGGCTTCGATTTGTTCTTTCTCTGCTTGTGCAAGGGGACGGCTTTCATAGGCGCGGACGCTTTTTCGCTGCCTGACCGTCTTTTCAAGGTCAAAGTTCATTTGCCGCACCCCCATCTTGACGAGCTTCAAAAGCGTTGTAAATCAGCTTTTCGCAGATCTCGCCCATCTCCTCGGGGCTTTCCTGCATCCCGCCGTTGAACCAGACCGTCAGGACGCGAAGGAACGCCCCTTCCTTTGCCGAATTCACGTATCGCTCCAATGCGGTGCTTGGAGGATATACGGATTCCAAAACGAACAGATCCCCGAATTGCAGATGCGCATTCAGATAGATTTGAAAGTATTCGCTGTTTTCCTGAATCGTTCTGAAAAATACCGTATACCAAGCTTTCCGATCTGTACGGTAGCGCTCTCCGCTGACCGACGCCTTCAGCTTGGTAAACAGGCTCTGGCAGATGTCCTCCACCAACGCCTCCTTGGTCTCGTAGTTCCGGTAGAAGGCGGTGCGGGATACCCCGGCATGTTTTGTTATCTCCGTGATGGATATCTTCTCGAAATCCTTTTTATCCATGAGCTTGATCATGGCAATGCGGAGGCATTCCCTTGTGATTTTATTGGATTCCTCGTTGGAGAGACGCAGGATCTCCCGTTTTTCCAGTTCCGTTTGCATGATTCACCTCATTTTGATGTTACAATTTGAGCGCCGTTTGTTCAGCCCGACGCTTGCGGTCTTGACATAGCGAAACTCAATGAGTACAATTGAAGCGACACAACAAATGTAGCACCGAAACGCTTGTTTGTCAAGAGACGAATCAAAAAATTATGGAGGCGCAGAACATGAAGTTTATGAAGGTTTGCAGCGTAGCCCTCGGCGTCCTGATGATCGCAGCAGGCATCTACTGTATTCTCAACCCCGATATCACGGGTCTTGCCATCGGCTATATCATCGGCGTCAGCATGCTCGTTGACGCGGTCGGTCGGATCCACGCATGGTTCCAGCTGAAAAAGGACGGGCAAGCGGACGGCTGGCTTCTGGCCAGCGGTATTCTCTCCGCCTTGTTCGGCATCGTACTGATCGTGGACGTTGCCGCACAGCTTTACGTGGATATGTTCATCGCGTATATCGCCGCATGCTGGATTATGGTCCAGGCGATCATCACGATCATCCGTGCCTTCAGAGCCCGTAAATTTCATAAAATGCTCGATACCCAATATCTCGGCAAGCACTGGTGGATCGGACTGATCGCGGGCATCCTGCTCTTCGTTGTGTCCGTGCTCTGCTTCGTACATCCCGGCATCGTCATCACCTCTATGGGCATCCTGATCGGTCTCGGTGTGATCGTTGCGGGGGCGAACCTGATTACTCTGGCAACAACTCCCTCGAAGAAAAAGGCTTAGGGCAAATAAGAACAACTACAATATAACAGGAGGAACTAAAAATGGGTACACTCAGAGAACTCAAAACCAAAATGCGGCTGGACAAGGAGCTTCGCCCCATGCTGGTGCGCTCCATGCGCCATGAGGTCCTGATCGATCTGGATGGGGACAAGGTCGCGGACATCGCGCTGATCGACAACAACCGTGACGGCGATATCGACATGATCGCGGTGGACGCCACGGGCAACGGCGACTTCAACCTCTACGTGGGAGATCAGGACGGCAACGGTGTGATCGACACCGTGGAATTCTATGCAGACGGCGACGACATGCCCGTGGCCGCCTACTTCGGCCGGAACGTGGAGGAGCGCTTCATTGACCTGGCTGAGATCATCTATACCCGCATCCTCGCAAAGGAGCTGATCGCCTCTGAGCTGATCGCGGCGTTTGAGGAGTTCATGGCCCGTGCGGAGGAGGAGTATGAAAAGGCCAATCCCGACGCGGCTGCCGAGGAAAAGGCAGATGAGGCGGATGAAAAAGAGGAACATACCGAGGAAAAGGCGGAGGAGCCCGCTCCCGCGGAGCCAGTAGAATAAAGAGAGGAGATATGAACATGGAACGAAAAGAGATGATCATTGCCGGGCTGCAGGGCATCGTCACGGGACTTTCCCAGCAGGCGGACGGACATGTGATCCAATCCAAGATCTTTGCGTCCGAGGGTTTTTCAAAGCTCGCGGACAAATACGCCGAGCATGCCGCAGAGGAGCGGGGCTACGTGGACAAGTGCATCGACCGCATCCTCGATCTTGGCGGAGAAGTGAAAAACGAGGCAAAAGCATCCGCGCCGGTATATACCGATCCGATCGAATGGGTCAAATACGATCTTCAGGTGTCCATAGAAGGCCTGTCGGGCCTGGAGGCGCTGATCGGCGCGGCTGTGGGCGATTTTGTGACTTACGACCTCCTGGTGGACTATTACAAGGATGAGGAAGAGGATCTGCACTGGGGAGAGCAGCAGCTTGCGCTGATCGAGGTCATCGGGAAGCAGAACTGGCTGCTCCAGCAGCTTTGAGCACGGAGGAACCATATGGCTTTCGAAAATCTTTCCCAATCGCTCCAAAGGCTGGGGCAGGAGGCCGGCTCCAGGGTACAGAGCCTTCTGGAAGCCGCTGCGGTCAGCTCCAAGATCAGCGAAGCGAAAAAGGAGCTTGAGCGGAGTTATTCAGAGCTTGGAAAAGCTGCTTATGAAAAGAGCTTCGGCGAGCCCATCGAAGGGCTGGAAAGCACCTTTGAGGCAGTCCGGACCTGTCTCAGCAGCCTCGATGAGCTGAACTTACAGCTTCTGCGCGTCAAGGGCACGAAAGCCTGCCCGAGCTGCGGCAGGGAGTTCCCGCTGGATGAAAACTTCTGCTCCTCCTGCGGCGCGAAGCTGCCTGTGATCGAATCCCCGGAACCGACGGAAGACGTGAAGTCCGGCGTATCGGAACCGCCGGTCATCGGTACCGCTTACGGTAAGGTACAGGGCGTCGAGGAAAACGGCTACGTCGCGTTCAAGGGGATCCCCTTTGCTAAGCCGCCCGTAGGTGAGCTTCGCTTCAAGCCGCCCGTCGACCCGGAAAGCTGGGAAGGAGTCCGTGTATGCGACAGCTACGGCCCCATTGAACCCCGGCCCGTCACTTCTCTCGGCGGCGTGGTGGGCGGAGCTTCGGACACCCCCTGTTCAGAGGACTGTCTGTATTTGAATGTCTATACCCCTGCAATTGATGGAAAAAAACGCCCTGTGCTGTTCAACATCCACGGCGGCGCGTTCCAGACGGGAGATCATTCGCTGAACTCCGATCCTGCCGGCACCACCGCCATGGACTGCGTGCTGGTCACCGCCAGCTACCGTCTCGGCGTCCTGGGCTTTTTGCAGCTCGACCGCTATCTGGGCGAGGAGTACATCCAGTCCGGGAACTCCGGTATGCTCGACATCATCAAGGCGCTGGAGTGGGTCCATGCGAACATTGAGGCCTTCGGCGGCGACCCGGAGAAGATCACCGTCGCCGGACAGTCCGCCGGCGCGAAAATGGCCAGCGCCCTGCTCTGCACGCCCAAGGCCAAGGGCCTGTTCAGCGCGGTGATGATGGATTCCGGCGCCACCAGCGCCATCCGGGACATCCATACCGCGCAGGAGATCGCGGAGCGGTTCGCCGAAGCCTATGGGCTGACCAAGGAAAACGCGAAGGAAAAGCTGTTGGACGCGCCATGGGAGGACCTGATGGAATATCAGGGCGTGCTGTTCGCCGGACCCTCGCTCCAGAACCTCGGCCCCGTGTTTGATGGCGTCAATTTTGACGGCGATGACGCGCTGGAGATCATCCGCTCCGGCAAGGCGAACTATGTCACCATCTTCGGTGGCTATAACCGGGACGAGTATTCCAGTCTGATGGCTTACTACCCGATGAAGAGCGTGGACGATCTGGTGGGCTTCTTTGGCAGGAACACGCCCTACATCATGACCGTTCTTGAAAAATATCACATCGAGGGCGACATGAACCGGCTCGTGGCCATCATTTCCCGCTATTTCTACGGCTTCCCCTGCATCGACATGTTTGATGCCTTTGCCGAGGCCGATCAGGGCAACGCCATGTATCTGTATCGCTTTGACTGGGACTGCGGCGGCAGAGGAGCGGGGCACACACTCTGCTCCGGCATCGCCACGGGCTGCACCGCCGTTATGGATCCGAACGTGACGTCCTATCCGAATTACGATATCGTTTACAAGCAGACCGCCGCCATGTGGAACGCTTTCATCAAGACGCAGAATCCCAATGTGCCGGAGCTGCCCGAATGGCCTGTCTATGACAAGGATACGCGCCTTGCCATGTTCCTCGACGTGGAAAGCCACGTCGGCGAGATCGAGCACACCGACCCGAACATCGGTACGCAGACGCTCAGGCTGTAAGTGCGGAGCACGCCGTGGACAAGAACCGCCTGCTCCGGTATGAGGCATTCGTCGCGATCGTCCTGTCCTTCATCGGCGGCATTTTCGACGTCTATTGCCTCTTCAATTTCAACATATATGCCATGCTGCACACGGGCAATATCATCAAGCTGGTGACGAATCTGATCGACGGGGAGTATGCCATGTTCCTGGCTACGTTCCTGATCGTGCTGGCTTTCGCCGTGGGGATCTATCTGGCAAACGCATACGAGCATCGCAGAAAAGAGAAGGGCAACAAGAGCATGCTGATCATCAGCATGCTGCTTCTCCTTGCGGCGGCGGCTGTACCGAACGACACTGCCCCCGGCGTACTCTCCCCGCTGAAGATGCTCGCCTCCGTGCTGCTCGGCCTGGAAGGAGCGTTTCTGGTCCATTCCTTTATCCGTTTCGGTGACTATTCCTTTTCTGCAACGACCATGACATCGGACATCAACCGATTTGTGACCGGCATCTATCGCCGGATCAGCACGAGGGACAAAAAGCACAATTACGGCATTCTGGCATATCTTTTCATTATTGTCTTTTTCATACTCGGCGTAGGGCTGGGTTACGGATATCTTCGCCGTCTGCCGACGTACAGCGGGGGCTTTATGAGGCTGTATGGCTATAACCTGCTTCTGCTGCTGCCGATGCTCTGTATGGTCGTCCTTCTGATCGTTCCGGAGCCGAAGGCTGACGCATAATAAGCCGCGATGCGCTTCGGGACACTTTCGGTCCCCGAAGCGCATTCGTTTTTTTACAAAAAGAGACTTGGAGGGTTATTCATGGGAACGACTCTGATCCTTTTGCAGCAGGTTCTCATCATGCTCCTGCTTGCCGCCGTGGGATTTATCGCCTATCGCGCCGGGAAGATATCCAACGAGGGCAGTAAGACGATCGGAAATCTGCTGATCTATATTTCACTGCCTGCTGTCATTATCAAGGGTTTTCTGGTGGAGCGGACGACCGAGAGAATGATTGGCCTGCTCATCAGCATGGCCGCGGCAGCGGTCATTCTCGGCGTTTGCGTTCTGGTCTCACGGCTTTGCTTCAAAAAGGATGCCATCGCGTCCTTCGGCGCGGCGTTTTCCAACCCCGGCTTTTTCGGGATCCCTCTGATCACCGCCATCCTGGACGACGGCACCGTCTTTTATATCGCGCCGTTCATTGCATTTCTGAATCTGCTCCAATGGCCCTACGGCGTATCCCTGCTGACCGGCAAAAAGATGGGACTGAACGCAAAACAGGTCCTTACCGCGCCGTTTATGATCGCCATCGCCGTGGGGCTGATCCTGTTTTTCACGAAGCTCTCCCTGCCTGCGATCGTCACGAAAACGCTGGCTTTCTGCGCGGGGCTGAACACGCCGCTCGCCATGTTCGCAGTCGGGGTCTATCTGGCGCAGTGCAGCTTCGGAAAAATGTTGAAGCGAGGCAAACTGTACGCGATCTCAGCCGTCCGCCTGCTGCTGATTCCGCTGATCGCTCTGGCTCTGCTCACGGTCATTTCCGGAATCGGCAACGATATCCGCTACGCCATGCTGATCTGCGCCGCCTGCCCGGTGGGTTCCAATCTTGCGGTATACGCCCAGCTCCACGATAAGGACTATACTTATGCCGTGGAATCCGTGGCGGCGTCCACTTTGTTCTGCATCGTAACGATCCCTCTGCTGGTCCGGCTTGCGGGGTTGTTGTGGAATGTATGAAAGGGCTATTACTATGAAAAGAAAAAAGAGTAAAGTCCCGGAGATCATAGGCCTGATACTCGTGCTTTCTCTGGCTGCATCGGTGGTCTTCTCACTGATCCGGTTTATTAAAGCGCCTGCGGAGCTGGCAGAGGGAGAGCCGTATACAAAGGTCAAAAGTGATTATCTGCTGATGCTGGTCCAGTGCCTGTTGGGATTGGTCGTTTCTCTTCTGCCGTCCTTGATTTCACATAGGTGGAAAATCATCCTGCCCAACACGATTTATGTGCTCTATTTCGTGTTCTTATACTGTGCGATCTATCTCGGCGAGGTATTCGAATTCTACTATCGGATTCCCCATTGGGATACTATTTTACATGCCTTCTCCGGCGCGATGCTTGGCGCATTGGGGTTCGTTCTCATTGATATCTTAAACAGCAATCAAAAGGTTAAGGTATCTCTAAGCCCGTTTTTTGTATCCCTTTTTGCGTTCTGCTTTGCTCTGGCTATAGGCGCGTTGTGGGAAGTGTATGAGTTCTCATTTGATTCGATACTGGGCCTCAATATGCAAAAAGCATATACGCAGGAGGGTGTGCCTCTGGTCGGCACAGCGGCACTTGCGGATACGATGAAGGACATCATCATTGATGCTTTGGCGGCTCTTATTGTCGCAGTATTAGGCTTCTTTTCAAACAGAAGAAATAAGGTCGCAGGCAGCGATTCTTTAGGCTCGGAAGAATCGGTTTGATGGCGATGCGTTCGATCCTCATATCCATACCGAAGTGGGGAAATCCCTGCAATGCTCAAAGCCCTGATAAATAACCCTAATAAAAGAATCCCGGTCATCGGTTCTATCACCGACGACCGGGAGTTTTTTCTATCCGCCGCCAAGCAGTTCCAGCAATCTGTGGCGTCTATGTTTACCGTATCAGTCTGCCGACCTGTCACATAGTTGCCCTATGAAACGGTGCCGTCTTGGGAAGGCTTTTTTCATGCCTTAAGTCTTACTTCACGTGCTCGTGGACGTAGGCGGCGTCCTCGGCGATGCACTTGTCATGCTCGTCGTAGAAGCCCTCCCGCTCGATGACCCAGAAGGCCTCGAAGTCCTGCTCGTCCAGGGCGTTCTTGATCTCCTGCCAGTTCATGTTGCTCTCGGGGGCGCCCATCTTGCACTGCACCTCGAAGCGCTTGCGGCTCTCGGGGGTGTCCATGTTCTTCTGGATGTTGGCCAGGATCTGCTTGCGCTCCTCCACGCTCAGCTTGGTGATATCGCCCCAGGGAGCGCCGCCCTGCTTCTGCTCGTGGCGGGAGGCGGGACGGGGCCCGGGGCCCTGCACCCGGCTGTTCTCCTTCACGTGGATGGCGATGATGCGGTTCTTGTTCTTGCGGATGAAGGTGGGGGGATAGCAGCCGCCGTTCTGGGCCCAGCCGCAGTCCAGCTGGAAGTAGCACTTGCTGGAGTTGTCGATCACGTGCTGCAGCAGCACCTTGCCCTGGTCGAAGAAGAACTCCTGGCTGTGGTTGTGATAGCCTACCTTGATGCCGTACTTGGCGGCCATGTCGGCCATCTCGTCCAGCTGATGGGCCACCTCGATGGCCTCCTCCTTGTTGCAGAAGGGAGTGCTGGCCCAGATGCACACCTTGCCGCCGGCAGCCGCCAGCTTCTGGACGATCTCCTCGGTGGGCTCGGCGTGGATGGAGGTGATCTCCAGCCCGGCCTCCTCGGCCCACTTCTTCACGTCGGCGGGGTCGTTGTCGTTGAGATCCGGGGGCAGCAGCTCCACGCCGTCAAAGCCCAGGCTCTTGATCAGGGCGAACTTCTCTTTCAGGGGCATGCCCAGACCCATATAGGTCTCCATACCGCCGAAGGAATACGTACCGATGTTGATCTTCATGGGGAATGCAACTCCTTTGTGATTAGAATACCGAACTTTCCTGTCTACAGGTTATCACAAAGTTTTGCTCCCGTCAACAGAATTTCTATCGGTTTTGCACAAGACTCCGCATCCTTTACTCCGCTTCCTCCGGTTGGGCGCACACCCCGTAGAACAGCAGGGTGTCCACCGGCGCCGGGTATTCCTCCGCTGCCGTGGGCGCCACCGCCGTGTTGGCAGCCACCGCGAACAGGAAGGGCCGGTCCAGCTTCATCTCCACGGTCTCGTCCGGGGGCATGGCCCCCCCGGCCTCCATGGCGAACATGGTGAACGCCGCGGCCTCCACGCCCTGCTCGTCGATGCCGATGTGCACGTCCTGCCGGGCCTGGGAGACGTAGAGCGGTCCCTCCGGGGCGCTGCCCAGCCCGGAGAAGTCCGCCTTCTCCGCGTCAAAGGCGTCCTCCATCCCCAGGGCTTTCAGGGCTTCCCGCAGGTCGTAGGAGCCGTCCAGGCAGAACCGGGGCACGCTCCACTCCACCTGCCGGTAGAGGAACTCCCCTTCCTTCTCCCCGGCCAGCACCGCCGCCAGCTGCGCATCCTCCAGCAGCTCTCCGGCGTCCACGCCCTCATCCGGCAGCACGAAGATCATCCGGTCGCTGCCCTTCAGGCTCAGGGCCGCCAGGGTGAACTTCTCCCCGAAGTACACCATCTGGCTGTCCGCCTGGTGCATATAGGTGGTCTGCATGGTCTTGCCGTCCGGCAGGGTAAAGTCCTCCACTGTGTTGTTCTCGGCGTTGAACTCGTCATGCCACTCCTCGTAGAAGTACAGGGTATTCACCAGGGCCAGCACCGTCCGGGGGTCAAACTGCAGCTGGGGCTGCAGCAGCCCCTTGGTGTGCTCACTGATCCACTGGCTCACGGCGCTGCCCACCCCCGGGTCGGTGAAGTCCGCCCGGAACAGGCTGGTGTAAAAGTCCTCCGAGGCGGTCTTCAGGTAGTCCGGCGCAAAGGTCAGCCGGTCCGCCGCCCACAGGCTGTTCTCGATCATCAAGGTGTGCACGTCGTTCTCGGCGTAGCTCTGCCGGATGAACTTCCCGCACTGGTCGGCCAGCCAGTCGGCGTCCTCGGTCCCCAGCAGGGAGAGCATCTCCTGCCGGGTCTGCCCCTGGGCGCCCTGCCCCAGCAGCGCCAGGGCCAGGTACAGGCTGGTGGGGGAGATGCACCCGTTCTCCTCCCCGCTGAGGAGCAGGGGGGCCATTTTGCTCCCCAGGGCCGTCACGCTTTTCCCAAAGGCCGGGTCCAGCAGGTTCTGCTCGGGGCTCAGCCCCAGCTCTGCCGCCTGCTCCCGGAAGGTCTTCTGCTCCTCGTCCAGCCGGGCCAGCTGTTCGTCCAGCCCCTGCTGGAGCTTCGCCAAAGTCTCCTTGTCCTCGTTCCCGGTGACGTCCTTCCAGGCCTCCTCGTAGAGGGCCTCCCGCCGGGCCTCCCAGGCCCGCCAGCTCACGTCCATCAGCCGGGCCGGGGCGGCCTCCAGGGTGTAGCGTCCGTTTCCTTCCATGGCGTCCTCCGTGATCGATTCCTCTCGATAGTCTGTGGACATGGCCGCTCCGCTCTTGCTCCCCTGGAGCAGCGGCGCCCCAAACCGCACCGCCAGCACCCCCGCTGCCGCCACCGGCAGCGCGAGGACCAAGGTCAGCAGCCGCTTGCGCTGGGCGCGCTTCGCCGAGGCTTTCCGGTACACGTCCCGACTGAATTCCTCCGGGCTCTTCATAGGGTGATCCCCTCCTTTTCCAGTTTCTCCCGCAGGGCGGCCTTGCCCCGGTAGGAGAGATTCTCCACCTGCTTCTTGTTTTTCTTCATCACCGCCGCGGTCTCGTCCAGGCTGAGCCCCTCGAAGTACAGCAGGTACAAAGCCTCCCGGTAGTCCGGGGCGATCTCCTCCAGGCCCCGCAGCAGGGCCTTTCGGCTCTCCTCCCGGCACACCCGTTCCTCCAGGTCGTGCCGCTGGGTAGCAGGCTCGGCGTCCTCCGGGGCGGCATAGCTCTGCCGCCGCTTCTGGCGCTTGGCCACGCTGATGGCCCGGTTGCGCCCCAGGGTGAACAGGTATGTTTTCAGGGACGCCCCCTTCCCCTGCTTCCAGGGGTGCAGCAGCAGGGAGACGAACGCATCCTCCGCCGCGTCCTCGGCGTCCTCCAGCCGGGGCAGGTACCGGCTGAGGAAGTAGATCAGGTTTTCCCGGTACAGCTCCATCACCCGGTCAAAGGAGCTCTCGTCTCCCGCCCGGTACCGCAAATACAGCTCTTCTCCGGCGCCCATAGGACTCCTCCTTTCCCTCGTCCTGCCCATTATACACCATCCCTGGGGAAAACACTCTCCCTTTCGGGAAAAAATCGAAGCCCTTGCCAAGCCCGCGGGAATTTGGTATAATACCGTGGATTATACGAAAAGGGGAGATCCCTGTGCAAGTCAAGCTGCTGACCTATACCCCCGATCCGGAGCGCACCATCGCCTGCGCGGCCAAGCTCTGCTACGCCAGCGCCGATATCGACACTCTCTACGACGGCCTCACCGACGAGAAGGTGGATGCCTTTCTGGATCACCTGAACAATATCGGCCACCAAAGCCCCATCGAGCACGCCAGCTTCACCTTCGGCATCGAGGGGGTGAGCCGCTCCCTTCTGGCTCAGATCACCCGGCACCGGCTGGCCAGCTTTTCCGTCCAGAGCCAGCGGTACGTCCGGGAGAAGGGGGGCTTCCAGTTCGTGCTGCCCCCGGAGATCGAGGCCGTCCCCGAGGCCAAGGAGGAATTCCTCCGGGCCATGGAGGAGGACGTGCGGCACTACGAGCGCCTGACCCAAGTGCTCCAGGAGAAGCACAAGGCCGCCTTCCTGGCCGCCGGAGACGACGAGAAGACCGCCGCCCGCAAGGCGGAAAAGAAGGCCATTGAGGACGCCCGGTTCGTGCTGCCCAACGCCTGCGCCACCAAGATGATCGTCACCATGAACGCCCGCTCTCTCATGAACTTCTTCGCCCTGCGCTGCTGCAACCGGGCCCAGTGGGAGATCCGGGAGCTGGCCACCCAGATGCTCAAGGAGGTCAAGGCGGTAGCCCCCCACCTGTTCCAGAACGCCGGCCCCGGCTGCGTCCGCGGCGCCTGCCCGGAGGGGAGCATGAGCTGTAAGAAGGCCGCTGAGGTAAGAGAGAAATTCGAAAACTTGTGAGTTTGTGATCGCGTTATAGCTTGGAGAAATCTGGTGAGACCATGAGCTTGATTGTCATCGAGGGGCTGGACGGCTCCGGCAAGGGCACCCAGACCCAGCTGCTGCTGGAGGCGCTCTCTCGCCGGGGAGAGCCTGTGCGGAAGATCACCTTTCCGGACTACGATTCCCCCTCCTCCGTCCTGGTGAAAATGTACCTGGCCGGAGAGTTCGGGGGAGACCCCGCCGCCGTGAATCCCTACGCCGCCGGCACCTTCTACGCCGTGGACCGCTTTGCCAGCTACCAGCGGGACTGGCAGGCCGACTACCGGAAGGGCGTCACCATCCTGGCGGACCGCTACGTCACCGCCAACTTTATCTATCAGATGGGGAAACTTCCCCGGGAGGACTGGGAAAGCTATCTCCATTGGGTGGAGGACCTGGAGTACCGGAAGCTGGGCCTGCCCCGCCCCGACCGGGTGCTCTACCTGGAAATGCCCCTGGAGGTCTCCCAGCGGCTGCTGACCCGGCGCTACCAGGGCCATGAGGAGAAGAAGGACATCCACGAGAATCATTTGGAGTTTTTGAAGCAGTGCCGGGACTGCGCCGCCTTTGCGGCCCGGCAGCAGGGGTGGGTCACCATCCCCTGCGCGGAGGCGGGGGAGCCCCTCTCCGTGGAGGAGATTCACGCCCGGGTGCTGGCCGCCCTGGAGATCGTCCCGTGACGGCCAAAGCCGCCCTTCGCCGGGAGCTGAAAGCCCGCCGGGCTTCCCTCCCGGACCGGGAGGAACGGGACGCTGCCCTGCTGGAGCGCCTGCTCTCGCTGGAGGAATACCGGGCCGCCGCCCGGCTGCTGACCTACGTCAGCGTGGGGGAGGAGGCCGACACCCGCCGGCTGATGGAGGCCGCCTGGGCTGACCGGAAAGAGGTCTTTGCCCCGGTGTGCCGCCCGGGCGGGCAGCTCACCTTCCACCGGGTGGCCGGGTGGGAGGACCTGCGCCCCGCGCCCTTCGGCCTGCTGGAGCCCGACCCTGACCGCTTCCCGGCCTGGCAGCCGAATGGCCCCGCCCTGTGCGTCGCCCCCGGACTGGCCTTTGACCGCCGAGGCCACCGCCTGGGCTACGGAAAAGGATACTACGACCGCTTCCTGGCGGTCTTTCCCGGCGCCGCCGTCGGTCTGTGCTATGGGGCCCTGCTGCTGGACAGCATCCCCGCCGAAGCCCACGACCGCCCGGTGGACCGGATCGTCACCGAAGACGGCGTGTTGGACGCCATCAAGGAGGAACAGCCCCATGAGTGAGAATCCCAATAACGGCAAGCGGACCGGGGAGTTCAAGGTCCACATCGACGAGAGCCAGCTGGCCGGCGCCAATTATGAGGCGCAGCGGAACCGGACCGCCGCCCAGCGCATCCACCAGACCGAGCAGGTCCACACCGGCGGCGCGGGGTACTACTCCGCCGACGAGGACAGCAAGGAGGACATGAAGGCCCACAAGAAGCGCAACCGCCTGAAGGCCCGGAAGAACAAGCGGGTTTTCGTGGTGGTGTGGGTGTGCATGGTGCTGCTGCTGGCCCTGACCATCGCCACCTATCTCATCGGCGGGGTGAACGACTTCTTCGCCGTGGGCCGCAGCGAAGGCACCACCACTGTGGAGCTGGGGGAGAAGACCGAGGCCAAGGGCCTGGCCAAGATTCTCTACACCCAGGGAGCTATCAGGAAGCCGGAGTTCTTCGAGCTCTACGCCAAGGTCACCGTGGACGACTGGACCTACTTCGAGGCCGGCGAGTACACCATCGGGACCAACCTGGACTATGAGGACATCCTCAACCGCCTCCAGGGGGGCAACCGGGTGTGGGAGGAGGTGCGCGTCACCTTCCCCGAGGGCAGCAACGTGCTGGATATGGCCCGTCTCCTGGAGGAGAACGGGGTCTGCAGCGCCGAGAAGTTCCTGGCCGCCCTCAACGACATGGACTTCACCAACTACGACGTCATCGCCGACCTGGGCGCCGCCTCCGGCCGGTACTATAAGCTGGAGGGCTATCTCTTCCCCGACACCTATGACTTCTGGAAGGGCGAAGAGGTGGAGAGCGTCATCGGCAAGATGCTGGCCAACTTCCAGGACCACCTGGACGACACCGTCATGGCCCAGCTCCAGGCCGGCCGCTACAAGCTGGACGATATCGTCATCCTGGCCTCTATCATCCAGGCCGAGGCCGCGGACGTCAGCGACATGTACAAGATCTCCGCCGTCCTCCACAACCGCCTGGACTTCGGCGCGGACTACGGCATCTTCCGGTTGGAGTGCGACTCCACCACCTACTACCCCTATAAGCGTCCGGAGGACATCCCCGCCGAGGGGGCCGTGCCCTACGGCGCCTACGACACCTACAAGGTAGAGGGCCTGCCCCCCGGAGCCATCTGCAGCCCGGGCATGGACGCCCTCAACGCCGCCCTGTCTCCCTCCACCGAGGGCGACGCCCCCCGG
>ERZ842401.3780-NODE-3780-length-18425-cov-4.461786_pt1 | contig 18425 bp, 17 predicted proteins | sample MGYA00521270_ERZ842401 | MGnify/ENA primary metagenome ERZ842401 (study PRJEB31892, sample SAMEA3878208) | bioreactor metagenome | biome: Moose rumen | place: Sweden | collected 2011-10 | study: EMG produced TPA metagenomics assembly of the PRJEB12797 data set...
TATGCTCCCCTTGCCATAACTATGAGAAGCAGTTCTACACAGATTGGGATGCACGTATGAAAGAGTTGGAAGCTCTTTGCGACAAGTATCGTGGATGCAACGGCCCTAACAAGTATGACTGCGCCATTGCGGTTTCAGGAGGTAAAGATAGCACATTCCAGGTGTATATCATGAAGGAAGTGATGAAGATGAATCCGGTTCTCCTTTCAACCGCTTGTACGGAATGGACAAAGATTATGGCTCGTAAAGCCTTTGAAGAAATAGGTTCGCCTACCTGGTATCTTGATGCCCTTATTTATGCATTCCCGTATCGTATGACAGCACAGCTTGGTCTGAAACTGCTGGTTTATGGAGAGAATGTGAACTATACCTATGGAGGCAAGTACAATCAGGAAACCCCTTCTGCTAAGTTCCAGCCATTGAACGACGTAGTTAAGCCAGTTTGGGATAAATGGCTTGAGGATGGTCAGATTACAGCAGCGGAATTAGAGTCTGCCAAGCAGATGACGCTTGAGGAATATGAAGCCAGCGGTATGGAGGCTGTATATCTTAGCTATTTCGTGCCCTGGGATTCTCATCACAACTATGAGGTCGCTAAGCGTTGGGGGTTTCATCACATGGAGCACGAGTATCAACGTGAGGGAACTCTGGAGAACTATAACCAGATAGACTCTATTAGCTACCTGCTGAACCAGTACTTGAAGTATCCGAAATTTGGTCATGCATCTGCTACAGAGATGGCATCCCGCTGGATACGTTCCGGAAAGGCAACTCGTGAGGAGATGATCCCTCTGGTTAAAGCTAAAGATAAAATTCTTGATCAGGGCATTGCTGATAAATTCATGGAGTATACTGGCATGACTCCCCGTGAGTTCTGGGCCACTATGGACAAATGGTACAACCGTGACCTCTTCTATCAGGACCGTGATGGCGTTTGGCACGAGAAGTTTGAGGTTGGTGTTGGTATGACTGATAAGAAAGAGAACGACTTATTCTAATACGCGCGTCAGCAGCGTTCACGACAGGACGCTGCTGACTTTAAATAGTCATTTCAATTCTACAATATAGTACTAGAAAAATGGCGATTCCGAAGCTGTTTGGCAACTCTGTTATTTATGCAGGTGTGACGATTTTACAAAAGTGTGCATCGTTTTTTTTGTTGCCATTATATACAGCATACTTAACTCCCGCTGATTATGGAATAACAGGGGTAGTTAGTTCCGTTTCTTCCTTACTTGCCATTTTTACAACATTGGGATTGGATGCTGCAGGAAGCCGATTCTATTATAAGTATAAAGGTGATTCTGAATATTCGCGAGAGTTATTTGGAACCATCTCTTGTATTATTATTCTTAATTCGTTATTGTTTGGGGGACTTTTCCTGCTAGCACACGAATGGATTATTGATCCCTTCGTGGGAGATATAGAGTTTTATCCTTACGTTTTGCTGGGATTGCTCAATGTTATGGTGACACCATTATACCTTTTATTTCAAGGCTATTTACAAACAATACAGGACGGAAAAAAGTATGGGATTAATTCAATTCTCAATTTTGTTGTTCAAGTTGTGCTTACTATCGTCCTCGTTGCCGTGTTTAAGATGGGAGCGTTTGGCGTTCTTCTAGCAAACCTGATCACATCTATTCTTTTTTTTATATATGTATTTTTTACGTTTTTAAGGTATCAGATTATTGGAATAAAAAAAACAATCGCAAAAAATGCCTTGCAATATTCCCTACCTCTTTTACCCCATATGCTTGCAAACTGGTCAAATAGTACGATTGATAAGCTTCTTGTTAACGGAATCAGATCGGAAACTGATGCCGGACTATATAATCTTGGAAGCCAATACAGTTCAGTTGCAACCACAATGTCTATAGCTGTTAATAATGCATATGTTCCGTGGTTCTTTGATAAGGCAAACGATTTGAAGAATAATCTTCCTCAGATAAGAAAAATGTCTGAAATGATAACATGGGGCGTTTGCTTTATTTGTATAGGAATGTCATTATTCGCAGAAGAGGTTTTAAGTTTAATGATTTCTAATCCAGCATACGATGGAATCTGGAAAGTAATTCCCTTTTTGATTTGTGGGACGATATTCGGGACTATCTATTTTTTCTATGTTAACGTGTTGTTTCTAAAGAATACAGGTGTTATATTCACTATTACAGTATCGACAATAGCTGTTAATGTAGGTTTAAACATACTGCTTATTCCAATACTAGGATTCGTTGGGTGTGGCGTTGCTTTTATGATAACTTTCTTTATCAAGAGTGTTTTGTCCTTATTAATTTCTATGTGGAAGAATAAGGAGATACGATTTCGAACTCTATATTTGTACACAATAGGAACTTTTAGTTCTTTTGTTTGTATTTCTGCGCTTTTATTCGAGCGCGTTAGTTTATTCCTATCAGTAGGAATTAAAGTCGGTATACTAATAGTTTTAGGATTATTGGTTTATCTATTGTATAGAAAAGAGTTTATAATGTTGTATCGTAGTATTGTTGGCTCAAAGTAGTATTATAATGGGAAGAGTAAGTATAATTACTTTTTTATCCTCACTTATTAAAACGGTCCGTTTTCAATTCCATAGGATTAAGGAGCACAATCTATATGGAAAGTATGAATTCGTTTATAGAGAGGAGTTGATTAATAAGAGGTGCTATGTATTAGCAAATGGCCCTTCGTTAAATGAAGAACTGGAGACTCTTAAGAATGATAAAAGTTTTGTGGACTCTCCTAAGTTTGTCCTTAATTATTTTGCAGAGTCTCATTATTACAAATCTTTGAAACCTGAGTTTTATTGTTTGGCGGATCCTTTGTTTTTTAGTTCAGAGTCATCGAATCGTAATAAAAACATAATAAAAATAATTAATGAGAGCACGGAATGGTCTATGAGTCTTTTTTTTCCAATAAACGGAGGTCGAGCTGTTCGTGAAGCGATTACCAATCCTAACGTTAATCTTGTACCAATAAGTGTATTAGTATACGAGGGATTTGAGAAAAACAGATACCCATATTACAAGTGTGGTAAAGCAGTTCCCAGTTTTGTCAATGTTACAATTATGATAGAGTATTTACTCCTTAATATGGGATGTAAAGATATTAGGCTTTATGGTGTTGATCATACTTTTTTTGATGGCCTAACGGTTAATGAGGATAATATTCCATGTATGATAGATCGTCATTTTTATGGTGATGAGTTTATAAAGATTTATGATTGTCATGGTGAATATGTGACTATGGCAGCTTGGCTTCTGGATAAATATCTAACATTTAAGGAGCATGAGAATATGAGAGGTTATGCAGATTATTTGGACGCCCGAATAGTTAATTGCACGAAAGGTTCATTAATAGATGCGTATGTTCGTTTAGAACAAATAAATAAACAAGATAAACAATGAAAGTCGTACTTTTAGCCGGTGGCTTCGGTTCCCGTATTTCGGAGGAATCTGTATTTAAGCCCAAACCCATGATAGAAATTGGAGGTATGCCAATACTATGGCATATCATGAAAGAATATGCCCACTATGGTCACAATGAGTTTATTATATGTGCGGGCTACAAACAGGAATACATCAAGGAGTGGTTTGCCAACTATTTCCTGCATAACTCTGATGTGTCATTTGATTTCAGGGAGGGGAAAAATGAGATGACTGTTCATCACAGCCATCTTGAGCCCTGGAAGGTTACCGTTGTGGATACGGGCTATAACACTATGACTGGTGGCCGTATCAAGCGTGTAAAGGAGTATGTTGGTAATGAAACCTTCATGATGACCTATGGTGATGGCGTTTGCGATGTGGATATCAATAAGTTGGTAGAGTTCCACAAGAGCCACGGTAAGAAGGCCACTCTTACTGCTGTCAAGATGAAGCAGGATAAGGGCGTGCTGGACATTACCAAGGATATGAATGTTCGCGCATTCCGTGAGAAGAATTCAATGGACGGCGCTCCTATCAATGCAGGTTATATGGTGCTCGAACCTTCTGTGTTTGATTACATAGACGGAGATTCCCAGCCTTTTGAGCGTGAACCACTGGAGCGTCTTGCAAAGGAAGGCGAACTGATGTCCTACATCCACGAAGGCTTCTGGCAGTGTATGGATAACATCCGAGAAAAGAAGCTTCTTGAAGACCTTCTTGAAAACGGTACAGCTCCTTGGAAAAAATGGGAAAGAGAAGTACCTATTGATAAAGTAAACAAGTGATATACAATATGGCAACATTACTGGATGATTTTTACCGTGGCAAACGGGTGTTCGTAACCGGACACACAGGTTTCAAGGGTAGTTGGATGTGCAAAATGCTGGCTAATGCCGGTGCCATTGTGACAGGCTATTCCCTGGAGCCCAATACAAATCCATCATTGTTTGAGATTGCAGAATTAGATAAAGACTTCCGTTCTGTGATAGGTGATATCCGTGATTATGCGGCTTTGAAGAAAGCCTTTGACGAAGCACAGCCGGAGATTGTGCTGCACCTTGCTGCACAGCCTATTGTGCGTGACAGTTACAAAGATCCGGTATACACCTATGAAACCAATGTGATGGGTACGGTGAACATCCTGGAATGTGTTCGCAATAGTAATTGTGTGAAGTCCTTCCTGAATGTTACCACAGACAAGGTTTACCTGAACAAGGAGTGGGAATGGGGTTACCGTGAGAATGAGGAACTGGACGGCTATGATCCCTATAGTAACAGTAAATCTTGCTCCGAATTGGTTACCCATAGTTACAAGCGCAGTTTCTTTACAGATAAGGATGGTAAAACCATTGTCCCAATCTCGACTGCTCGTGCTGGTAATGTAATTGGTGGTGGCGATTTTGCCAACGACCGCATTATACCTGATAGTGTTCGTGCTGCTCAGAAGGGCGAGGATATAGTTGTACGCAATCCTTATTCAACACGTCCTTACCAGCATGTGTTAGAACCTCTGTATGCTTACCTGATGATTGCTGCCAAGCAGTATGAGGATAGCAAGTATGCAGACTACTATAATGTAGGTCCTGATGATGTTGACTGCTTCCAGACAGGTGCATTGGTTGACCTCTTTGTTTCTAAATGGGGTGAAGGACTGAAATGGATTAATAAGTACGATGGCGGTCCTCATGAGGCCAACTTCCTGAAGCTGGATTGCTCGAAACTGAAATCCACTTTTGGATGGACTCCTCGTTGGAATCTGGATGAAGCAATGGATAAGATTGTGGAGTGGAGTAAGTGCTGGCTGGCAGGTGGAGATGTACGTGCCTGCATGGATAAACAGATTGACGAATTCTTAAGTGGCGTGAAATGATGAAGAATGTAATAGTTACAGGTGCTAATGGTTTTATTGGCAGCACACTGGTCAACAACCTCCTAAAGAATGGAGCTAAAGTTGTGGCCATAGATATATCTTTTGCCGCTCCCAGAATCCCAGATTGTGATCAAGTTGTGAAAATGGAAGTGGGGTTGGATGATGTTGAGAAGCTGAAGAATTTGATTCCGGCATGTGAGTATGATGCTATGTATCATCTTGCATGGGCTGGAGTGAATGGTCCCAGCAAGGCTGATCCATCGGTACAACTCAACAATATTCAACTTGGAATCAATTGCGCTCAACTCTGCAAGGCCATTGGAGTAAAGAAACTGCTATGTGCAGGAACTGTGGCAGAACAAGCGGTTCACAGCCTTCCCAATCTGGCTCAAACCAGTGGCGGTATGATGTATGGAGTAGCCAAACACTGTGCACACCTGATGCTGGAAGATTACTGCAAGAACATAGGTTTGCAGTTTGTCTGGATGCAGTTCTCTAATATCTATGGTGTAGGTAACAAGACTGGTAATCTAGTCAGCTACACTCTGGGGGAATTGCTGAAAGGAAACGAAGCGACCTTTGGGCCAGCTGCACAACCTTATGATTTCATCTATGTGGATGACTTGCTGGAGGCTGTTTACCGTTTGGGCTTTGCTGAAACTCCGAATGCCTGCTATTACATTGGTTCAGGTTCTCCTCATATTCTGAAGGAGTATCTTATGAAGATAGGCGAGTTGGCAGGAATGCAAGATAAGGTCGGTATTGGTATCCGTCCGGATGATGGTATCAAGTATGACTTCTCTATGTTTGACACCACACCTCTGAAAGAAGCCATTGGTGACTATGTGAGCACGCCATTTGAGGAAGGAATCAAGAAAACGATTAACTGGTTAAAAGAGCAATAATAATGATAACGAAATTCAATTTTGAGGAGTTAGACCTCAAAGGGGCATATAAGATTCAGCCGTTCTATGCAACGGATGAACGTGGAGGCTTTGTTAAGGACTACAACATTGATATGTTCAAGGCTAATGGCATTGAGCATGAGTTGAAAGAGGTGTTCTACACCATCTCCAAAAGAGGTGTGATTCGTGCCATGCACTTCCAGTTGGTGAAGCAGCAAGCTAAGTTGGTACGTTGCGTTAGCGGTCATGTGTATGACGTGTTAGCTGACTTGCGTCCGGATTCACCTACCTTTGGCCAGTGGAGAGGTTTCCATCTGACAGGTGATAATCAAGTGGAACTATATATTCCGCAGTTCTTTGGCCATGGCTATCTGGTGATTGAGGATTCTGTGGTTTCTTATAAGTGCGGTGAGGTGTTCTATGGTGAAGGTGATAGCGGCATTATGTATAATGATCCTGACCTTGCCATTGAATGGCCCATGGATTTGATTGGAGGTGTTGATAATCTGATTATTTCAGAAAAGGATACGAAATTGATGCGTTTTGGCGAATACAAGGCATTGTTGAGCAAGTAATTATAATGGGACAGGGGTCATATCTTTGGTATATTTTATTCCCGATAGTATTATCGATACTGGCTGCATTTCTTTATAAATCAAAGAACGGCGGGAAAGTTTTTGTCATTATTTTACTTTTTTTCTCGATGTTTCGAGGGGATAATGTTGGGAATGACACAAAGAATTATTTGGACCCTCATTATATTTATTTACGTTCATTAAATGTTGATACAGACATTAGTGGAGAGAGTATATTATCTCTTTGGGGAGAAAGAATAGAGTTTGGTTCAGCACTTCTAAACGGCATTGTATATAGTCTTGATCTTCACCCTCGTATCATCGTTTTTGCTTATTCCATTATTACTCTTTTATTTCTTTATTATGCTTTAAAAAAGTTTAAAGTTAATTCGGTTATAGCCCTACTTATGTATGTTTTGATAGGGCAATATTTCTTTTCGTTAAGTGCTGCCCGACAAATGGCTGCCGTTAGTGTTTTCTTGTTTGGACTTACGTTTCTTTTTGAGCAAGGAAAAAGAAAATATCTGTTTTCCCTATATGCGGTCTTGGGCACTTCAATTCACGCATCATGTATTTTTTTTATTTGGATTTACTTTCTTCGATATTTAAGAATAAAGAAATCGGTGGCTCTTGTATTGATGTCCGTAACCTGTGCATTGATGGTTATTTCATCAATTAATATTATGGATTATGTCTATAGGTTATTTAGTATTGAGTACGTACAAAACTATTCTGGATTTTTTGATAGTAGCGAGAGGTCTTTATTAGGAAGAATAATAGATGTGATTAATTTTGGCTTTTTAATATATGTTTTTTCCCTTCGCAATCATTGCAAAGAATGCGATTTGAGGGATATATTATTTGTTTTGGCTGTTCTATTATATGCATTATTTGGTCATTCTAGTTTACTAGTGGCAAGAATTACATTCTATATTACCATTTTTATATGCGTTTATATTTCGCAATCCATAATAGAGGCTAGATTATTAAAACGGAATTCCTTCTTTATTTTGTTGTTCTGTTACTGGTTAATTCATATTTATGGTTTGCGTGTATGGGGTGATATGCTTACTTCTGGCTATTATTTGATGTTTTAACAATACGGCATATGAATATACTCTCTGTTTCATTCCTTATTGTATTCTTGATGATATATACCATTTACTGGTTGTTACGTAAGAATCATAAGATTCAGAACATATTCCTGTTATTAGTCAGTTATGGTTTGTACAGCCAATGGGATATTAAGGCATTGGGACTAATGATAGTAATTACTTTGCTTTCTTATTTTGCTGCAATTTTTATTGAGAGAGGGAGTGAACGAGTGCGTAAAGCATTATTCATAGGGGACATGATAGTTAACATCGGAGTACTGTTTGCCTTCAAGTATTATGATTTCTTCGCATCTGAGTTTTGTAAGCTTTTATCAATCAATGGCGACAATGTACTCTTACGCCTTGTGTTGCCAGTTGGAATATCCTTCTATATTTTCACAGCTACCGGATATGTGATAGATATATACAGGAAAGAAAGAACTGCTGAAAAAGACATTATTAATTATTTGTCATTTATATCTTTTTTTCCTTTAATCTTATCTGGACCTATCGAACGTTCATATGGATTGCTACCTCAGTTTTCTGCAAAAAGAGTATTTACATATACTCAACAGGCAGAGGGGGTGCAACAAATTGCCTGGGGCTTCTTTAAAAAACTAGTGATAGCTGACAATTGTGCAATGGTTGTAAATATAGCATTTGGTAACTATGAGAATCTTCCAGCTTCATCATTATGGATAGGCGCAATACTTTATTCTTTAGAAATATATTTTGACTTTTCAGGGTATTCAGATATAGCCATTGGATTCTCCAAAATGCTCGGGTTTACGGTAAGACGCAACTTTAATTATCCATATATTTCAATTAACATTGCTGATTTTTGGCGTAGGTGGCATATGTCGTTACAACAGTGGTTTACAGACTATATTTATTTTCCTTTGGGTGGCAGCAGATGTCCATTAGGGCGTACAATTTTTAACACTTTCATTGTTTTTGCTGTCTGTGGTATTTGGCACGGAGCAAATTGGACTTTTATTGTGTGGGGCCTGTATAATGCCTTTTTGTTCGTTCCTTATTTATTGTATTTTAAAGGTCGCACAAAAAAAACTATAAGTAATGAAACAAAGTTACCAGCTATTTCTGACTGCATTCAGATACTTGTAACGTTCTTCTTTGTCACAATAGGATGGGTAATATTCAATTCACCCTCGCTGTCCGAAGCACTGTGTTATATAGTTGCTGGTTTCAATAGTACACTCTTTTCTGTTCCGATAGGCCTTGGTCTTGGTGATTTTTGGTTTGTAGGACTATTAATTATTGTAGTTCTCGTTCTTGAATGGTTCCAAAAAGACAAGGAATTTGCGCTGTTGTTCAAAGCACCAGGATGGATAAAGGTTGTTATCATATATTCTATAATAGCAATGGTTGTTTTTTGTAAGGCTGGTGCCTCGGATTTTATATACTTTCAATTCTGACAGACCATGAAGAAGTTTATTTGCCGCGGTCTGCTTTATGCTCTTCCGCTAATTGTCATAGTAGTGATAATAGTAATAATTGATCCTTATTATCTTTATCATAAGAACAGGACATTTAACCAAAGCAAATTTGATGTTGGTTATTCTTATGACCAAGGAAGAAGATATAAACTCTTTACGTTTTTTAACAATCCAACTGATAAGATAATACTGGGTGCATCTGAAATTAATTTGATCAGTGAACGCAACATCCCTGAAGTTGGATGGCATTCTTTATCTTTTGGAGGGGCACAGTTGGAAGAGAGTTTGGACTTGTTTTGGAAGATAACAGGTGAACATCAATTAAAGAAAGTTTTACTTGCTCCGGAATTTATAAAGTTCTACAATGCAATAATAGACGAAGGTATCAATTACTATAACTGGAACTTGACACAATCAAACAAGGCTATTGAACTGTATAATAATAAACTAGACTATTTCCTGGATAAATATACTTTACAGAGTACGTGTTATCTACTTTTGGACAATTTTGGCGTAGAGAACAAAAGAAGCAAACCACAAATGTCTAAGGATGAGTTTTGGAAGTCCCAGTTAGATTATGGAAGACAACAATTCTCCAAAGCTATAAACAATAGTAAGATTGAAGATGTTTATTTTAGCCTCACGGAGATAAAAAACTATTGTGATTCTAAAGGGATTGAAGTTCTGATTGTTCTTCCTATTCAGCATGTGGACTTAATAAAATTCGAGTATTCTAATGAGATATATCCTATATACAGGGATTATCTTTCCCATCTGATTGATATTTTTGGAGAGGTCTATTATTATGATTATCCATCGGATTTCTCTAACAATAGAGACCTATTTTCTGACCCGTTCCATTACATAGAAGCTGAACTTTATATAAATTCACTATGGGGCAACCAGAAGAAGGATTATATTCATTTGAGTTCAGAAGAAAGCTTATACTATGTTGATTCTTTAAGAAACGATATCCTTAAATGAGGTTATTATTTATTATATTTTCAATCATTACGTTTTGCCTCCCTGCCAAGAGTAAAAGTACGCTCATCTTGCGTCAGAGAAACACAGTTTATGAAATAAAGGAAAACTTTGATCTGGCCGGAAAGACCATTACAATACCCGCAGGTTGTACACTACGATATAAAGGGGGGAAGATAAACAATGGAACACTAAAAGGTAGCGGAACAATTGTTGATGCCAATTATAATCAGATTTTTGGAAACAATCTTCGTTTTGAAGGATCTTGGAATGTTGTAGCATGGTTACCTGAATGGTTTGGTGCGAAAGGAGAAGAAGAAAAGATTGATTCCAAGGCCTTACAGTGTGCCTTAGATGCGGCTAGAGATACCGATTCTCGTATTGTGCAGTTACAGGGAAAAACTTACTATACAGATGCACCATTGTCAGTTTATCCATATACATCATTGATAGGGGCTGACCTTACTGCATCTTGGCTTAATGCGTCTCAAATTATGCCAACATCTGATGTGAATGGTGTTCAGCTAACAGCAGTGGGGAGCGATGCCGAATCCTGTTGTGTGACAATAAAGAATCTCATTATACGAAACGGACATTCTAACTACTCTAATGTTGGTTTGCTTATAAGTAAAGATTCTATATGCTTTGGCGTTTCAAAACTCAGACTCGAAAATGTACAGATTCTCTATTTCAACTATGGTATAATGGCGGATTTATATGGTATGTCTCCCTTCGCCTATTGTGATTTTCGAAATGTTGAGTGTAACCACAACAATATTGGTTTATATGTAGAGGGTCATTATGATGGCGACAAGAGTAGTCACAAAATATGGATGAATTTAAATAGATTTGAATTCTGTAGATTCTCGGAGAATCGAATTGGTGGTGTCTATGTTCATGATGTATGGAATTTATTTAATAATACTTTTGATCAATGCTGTTTTGAAGGGAACGGTAGGTATTATTCTTTAACAAGATATAATCAATATGGCGCATATGGCGCTAAGTTTTCTAACACTTTCACACCATCAAGTGGAGGTAACATTTTTCAGAACTGTTATTTTGAAGTCAATATCCCACAAAGAAAGGGTCCTGTAGTTGAAAGAGAGGAGTACAAGTACGGAGAAATCATTTATCCTGTTGGATTTCTTGAGAGTAAAACAACAGGTAATGTCATATTACAACAACATAGTTTTTCTTTTGATAATTGTGTTAGTAGTAGAAATAAATGTTTTGTCTTATTAAATGATAATAGTCATATTAATATCACGAGATCATTCTTTTATGATTTAGAGCAAATCTCGATGACGGATTTTGAACGTTATTTTATTGAGTTCAATGACACCTATGTGCCGTCGTCTGTATATTCGGAAAGAAATAGTTTTAATATTTCCCACGGAAAAAAATTCCATTATTTTCATTTTATAACAACGCCCAATGGTAAAAACAGTATCTATTCTATTCAAAAAGATGATACAATTGATGGAGGAACCGTGAAATTGGACAATTCTTCGATAAAAAAATTATTAAAAAATGAATAATCCTTTATTTTCAATAATCATCCCTACTTATAACCGAGCTGCTTTGCTAAAAAGATGCCTGGATAGTGTGGTAGCCCAGACTTATAAGACTTGGGAGGCAATAGTAGTCGACAATTATTCTGAAGACAACACTGAAGAAATTGTTCAATCCTACAATGACGAAAGAATATCATATATTAAAATACATAATAATGGTATTATCGCGGCTTCTAGGAATAAAGCCCTCGACATCGCAAGAGGAGATTGGGTTGCTTTCCTTGATTCAGATGATTGTTGGTTACCAAATAAACTGTTATTTATTTTACCATATTTGGATAGTTATGATTTGGTATATCATGGATATAGACAAAATATTCCAAAGAAGAACTTCTGGAATAGAAGGGAACGCTATTTTTACAGTATTAAAGAAGTTCGTGTCGGTTATGTGCTTCAAAGAGGCGACCCTATTAATCCATCGTGTACAGCCGTGCGACGCTCTTCCATAGGAGATACCCGCTTTTCAGAGGATCCTGCTCTGGTTGCTGTTGAGGATTATGATTTCTTTTTACAATTAATAGAAAAGAAAATTAGAATAAAGCATTTACATAAAATACTGACATTGTATGATGTTTCCGGTTGCTCACACACGGAAAAAGCCTGTGGAAGGGATGCTTTGTTATTTGATAAATGGGAGCATGAGCTTAATGACGTGGAGAAAAAAGAGGTGCATTATCAGTATTTGACAAGAAAAGTAGACTTTTTGATGCAGGAAGGTAATTTCAAGGAGGCACGGAAGCTATACAAGAGCATCTTTTGTTCAAAACTTCTTTCCAAAAAAATATTTGCGATTAAGGGTCTAATAAAGTGTTATTTGAATGTAAGTAGTGTTTTTTAAAAAGGTAGCGTGTATTTATGAAAAGAGTCCTTTTTATCTCACCATCCAGTTATCCGGTGCATAGTGCAGAGTCTGTAGTTAACATGAAATTACTCCATGCATTATCAACTTCGGGGGATTTTGATATTGACCTAATTTCTCGTAGGGAGAAATATAAGAACTACCCAACATTCCCAATATCAAAGTTGGGTTGTTCTTTTAACAATCATATTATTATAGAGGTTGATAACAAAATATGGAATCCTATAGTTATGTGGCAAAATTTGATGGCTCTTTTTAAATTCGGTTTCTGGTTTAAAGGGTGTCATTGGGCTTACCCAGCTTTAATTCAAGCGGAGACATTAATTAGTAAGAATACATATGATTATGTTGTTACAAAGAATGCACCATCATTGTTGGTCGGCTATTATTTAAAGAAAAAATATGGAATTAAATGGGTCGCTAGTTGGAATGATCCTTTTCCGGATATATTATATCCTGCTCCGTATGGACAAGGCTTGGAATATCGAACCAAAACGGTTAATAAGCTGATACATATTATGGAAGGTGCTGATGTGCATATTTTCCCTAATATTCGTTTAAAAGCTTATATGAACAAGTATCTAAATATTGAGAATAAAAAGCAGATAGTAGTTCCTCATTTAGTCAATAACTCTACTGTGGAAGATTATTACCCATCTGATACCCTACAGCTTATACATTCTGGTAATCTGGGCTACCCTAGAAATCCGCGAAACCTTATTGAAGGTATGAGAAAGGCATTAAAGCTTAAACCTGATATGAAGTTTTGCTTGACAATCTTAGGAAGAATGTCTGAAAGCGATAGAGAGTATGTAGATAATAGTGGTATTTCTCATTTGATACGATATCTCCCGCCAGTGGACTATTTTGAAAGCCTTGCTGAAGCAAAAAAGTATGACGTCGCTATAATTATTGAAGCAGATTGTGCAGAGGGTATTTTCCTGCCCACTAAAGTTGGTGACTATATGCAGCTACACATTCCAATCTTTTCTATTTCACCTTCTATCGGGGTACTCCATGATTTGTATGATGAAGGATACGTATCTTACTTTGCGCCTGTATCGTCGATCGATGCAATATGCAAAGAGCTATTGAGGATATATGATGATTTTACTAATAATCATCTTGGACGAACTAATAGAATAAAAAAGGAGTTTTTACAGGATTATATTGTAAGTGAATACTCTAGTATTTAATTTATTATTTGTGCGTTTTATGAACAAATGCTATTTGCTAATTAATAAGTTCCTTCATTTATTTGAGGTAATGAGGGTGTCCGAAAGAGAAAAGAATGTCTATCTTACATTCGATGATGGACCGGAAGAAGAGATTACGGATTACGTTTTGGACGTGCTTTCAAAATATAATTTTAAGGCTACCTTTTTTTGTAAGGGGTGTAATGTAGACAAATATTCAAATATTCTATTACGTATAAACAAAGAAGGTCATGCAGTCGGGAACCATACTTACTCGCACTTAAATGGTTTTGATACAACAACAAAAGACTACCTGTCCGATGTTGAAAAGGCTGATGCAATTCTGCGATCAAAACTGTTTCGTCCACCATTTGGAGTTCTAAGACTATCTCAGTTTCTTTTTCTAAAATGTAATAATTATCATATTGTTCATTGGAGTTTGGATTCGGGAGATAGTCTCTTAGATGCATTTGACTTAACGTCTTGTTTAAAGCGAATTAAAATTAAAACACGAAAAGGAGATGTGGTTCTATTCCACTGCTGCAAGCGACATGAAAAGGAGACAAAAGCGCTTCTTCCACTATATTTAGAATGGCTTGCGGATAATGGTTATAATGCTAAAATTCTGAAATAAGGAACATATGGCAGAAATTATAGTTAAAACGGTGTCGTATAATGAGTCAAAAGATAAGATTTACCAAGGTGACGATTCTTTGGGGATATATTCGTATACTCAATCGGAAGAAAGGATTAATACATTTTTCTCTAATCCCAACTTAGTAGATTACAATAGCACGATGGTTAATCTTTCGATTGTAGATGGTGTTATTGCAGGAAGATCTATGTCTTTTCCAACAAGAATTAAGCTCTATGAAAAGATCTATCCATGTGTTACGGGTTCCTCATTAGAAGTTGATACAGAGTATAGACATTACGATATAGGAGTAGACCTTGTTTTGTTGCCTGTTCGGAATAAAGATAATAAGCAGTTATTATATGCGGATTTTTCAAAAGAGGGTATAGGTATGTATAAGGCGGCAAGGTTCAATATTTTTAAGTTACCAATTTTGCTTCAGCCTAGAAAGATTGATTTTGTTCTAGAAATGTTGGGGCTCAATGGTGTCCTCCTTGCCATTACATCATATGTTGGGAATCTGTTTCTTAAACCATTGTATTATATTATTGATTTAAAAACAAAATATTTAACTCGGGGGTTGACAATTGAGGAAACATCCGTTGTTCCAGAATGGATTGATGACATAACCCTTCAGGATGGACATGAGTTTATGGAAGTCCACGATCATCGATGGATGCAATGGTGCCTAAATAATATGTTTCATTATGATGATAATAACAAAAACCGCTTTTTTACAGTTAAAAAAAATGATTGTCCCATAGGTTTTTTTATGTTTAAAGAACGTCATTCTTCAGTTCCATCCCTTCATGTTGATGATTTAAATATGGCTACTGTAGTCGAATGGGGGTCAAACAATCTTAGTATCTTTGATGAAGTTATAGCATACAGATTATCTTCAATGTTGTGTTCAAAAAAAATGAGCATTATAAGAATTGCTACAGATGACATTATAACACAAAAGAAATGCAAACGTTTTTTCTTTTTTAAACACGGAGAACATTTTATTGTGCATAAGGATAACACTAAACAGTTTAAAGAGACAAAGAATCAATCGTTATGGAGACTTCGATTTGGTTATTCAGATTCGATATTTAATTAATAATATTCAAATAAAAAAACAGAAAAATGGAAATCAGCAATTTTATCGAGAATTTTATAGAGCAGTTCGAGGACGAGCCTACTTGTGAAGTAACAGCAGAAACAGTTTTCCGTGATATTGACGGATGGTCCTCAATAGTAGCACTGTCAGTTATGGCAATGGTGGACGAAGAGTATGACGTTCAGCTCACCGCTGACGAAATGCGTAAAGCCAACACCATAGGCGATTTGTTCAACACAGTTTCTTCAAAAGCATGAGCCAGTTAACAGGTAAGCATATTCTTGTTGTAGGAGCTTCATCCGGTATGGGGCGCGTCTTCTCCAGAATGATTTCTGAAGAAGGGGCTAAACTTACCATCTTGGCCAGGAATGAAGAGCGTTTGAACGCTACTTTATCAGAGCTTAAAGGAGAAGGCCACAACAAGGTGATATGTGACATTACGAACGGGGAGCAAATTAAGGAGGTCGTCCCTTCTATTGAACCTCTTGATGGTGTTGTTTTCTGTGCCGGTATTAGCGAATACGTCCCCGTGAAGTTTGTCACCACCGAGAAGATGGAAAAGATCTTCCAGACAAACTACTTTGGACACATTTCACTGCTAAGGATGCTCCTTAAGAAGAAGCTTGTCAATAAAGAGGCCTCTTTGGTTTTTATTTCTTCGCTCTCTTCAATAGTTGGTGTGCCCGGAACGTTGATGTATGCTTCATCTAAAGCTGCCATCAATTCTGCTGTAAAAGTTCTAGCATCTGAGTTGGCTTCACAAAAGATAAGGGTCAACGCTATTTGCCCGGGTATCGTAAAAACCGAAATGTTGGCTTCAACCAACCTGAGTGAAGAGCAGTTTGCTGAACAAGAGGCGCAGTACCCTCTAGGGCTGGGCACTCCGGAAGACGTGGGCTATGCTGTATTATATCACCTGTCAGATGGTAGCCGCTGGCTGACGGGTAATATTATGATTTTGGACGGCGGTAATTCATTACAATAGTTATATGGCTTTCTTAAAGGTAGAAAATGTAGCAATTAAGGGACTGGCGGCTGCTGTTCCCAAAGAGAAGAAAGATATTAGTAAGCTGGAGTGTTTTGCACCCGGCGAGGCCGAGAAAGTAATGGCCTTAACTGGAGTGACCGAGAGCCGTTTAGCTCCGGAAGGTATGGTATGCTCTGACTATTGCCAAGCTGCAGCGGAGAAACTCATTGACGAGATTGGATGGGAGAAGGAGTCTATTGATATCCTTGTTTATGTATCTGTTTCTAGGGACTATATTGAGCCCAATACCGCTACCGTTATACAAGGCAAAATGGGCTTGCCCAGTACCACTATGACTATTGATGTCCCAATGGCTTGTTCTGGTTATTGTTATGGCCTTTCTGTGGTTGGCTCCCTTATTTCAAGTGGTTGTTTGAAACGGGCACTGTTGCTGGTGGGAGATACTCCTTCCAAGATCATGTCACCACTGGATAAGACCGTTTGGCCTCTCCACGGTGATGCCGGAACGGCAACTGCTTTGGAGTATGATTCTACGGCCAAGCCTATGCTGTTTAACCTAATGAGCGACGGCACTGGTTGGAACGCGATTATTGCACCAGATACAGGTGTTCGTAATATTGTGAATGAGGATTCTCTGAAGATGGAGAAGATAGACGAGGGTATCATTCGTAATAGGACGCATGTAACCATGGATGGTATGGCTGTATTTGCCTTTGCCACTATGCGTGTTCCTAAGGACATTCAAGCACTCTGCGACCATTATGAGATAGATAAAGAAACTGTGGACTACCTCTTGCTTCATCAGGCCAATCAGTATATTGATGACAAGATTCGCAAGAAGCTAAAGTTCCCTGAGGAGAAGACTCCTTATTGTTTGCATAAATATGGTAACACCAGTAGCGGCACGATTCCAATGACAATGGTGACCAAGATTCGTGAAGAGCTTGAGACTGAACCTAAAAAACTCCTTATGAGTGGATTTGGTGCAGGTCTGTCATGGGCAGCAGTATGCTTAGAAACAAAGCCTTTTACAATATTACCTTTAATTGAAGTTTAATTATGGGAAAGTATAGTGAAAAAGTAGTCTGTATTACCGGTGCTGATGGTGGTATAGGAAGAGAAATCACCAAGAAGTTTGCAGCAGAAGGCGCAACGCTAATCTTGACAAGCATTGCTGATACTCCTGCTTTCAATGACTTTGTCGCAGGCCTCAAGAAAGATTACAATGTAGAGGTATATCCCTTCTGCTTTGACCTGTCTGATGAAGAGGCTATCAAGGCTGCATTGAAGGATATTAAAGCACTGAAATTGAAGATTAACGTGCTGATCAATAATGCTGGAATGCCACACCTTGCTATCCTGCCTTTCACCAGGATGGCAGATGTAAAGAAGGTGTTCCAGGTAAACTACTTTGCTCAGCTTCAGATTACTCAGTCTTTGCTTTCCATCATAGTTAAAGATGGAAGTGGCGTCATTTTGAATGCTGCATCTATTGCTGGTATCGATGGCGATATGGGTAATGCTGTTTATGGCGCGACCAAGGCATCTATGATTCTTTTTACTAAAGTACTTTCCAAGGAACTGGCCGCATCAAAAATTCGTGTGAATGCGGTGGCTCCTGGTTTGACAAGTACACCGTTTGCTGATGCAATGGGCGATAAGGCAAAGGCTTCTATGGAGCAGATTTCTACAATGGGTAGAATGGCAACTCCACAGGAGATAGCGAATGCCTATTTTTTCTTGGCTTCTGATGAGGCGT
>ERZ842401.3781-NODE-3781-length-18394-cov-10.455477_pt1 | contig 18394 bp, 14 predicted proteins | sample MGYA00521270_ERZ842401 | MGnify/ENA primary metagenome ERZ842401 (study PRJEB31892, sample SAMEA3878208) | bioreactor metagenome | biome: Moose rumen | place: Sweden | collected 2011-10 | study: EMG produced TPA metagenomics assembly of the PRJEB12797 data set...
CGAGAGCATCCACACTGTCACATCGTGTTCAACCGAGTGGATAACAACGGCAAGACGATTTCCGACAAGAACTACCGCTACCGCAACGAAAAAGTATGCAAGGTACTGACGGAGAAATATGTGCTCTACATGGCAGTTGGAAAGGAGAATGTGAACACGGAACGGCTACGCCCACACGACAAAGCCAAGTACGACATCTACGAGGCATTGAAACAGGAACTGCCCAAAGCCACTTCATGGGAGCAGCTTCGTGAGGCACTTCACAAGCAAGGAATAATGACAGAATTCAAGTATAGTAGAACTGGTGATAAGATTGATGGTGTCAAGTTCATCAAGGGCAAACATGTTTTCTCAGGCTCAAAGATCGACCGAAAATTCAGTTTCGCCAATATCGAGAAACGGCTGGAACGAAATCGTAAGTTCATGGAGAAGTACCAGCAAACGCAACGCACCTATGAGCCACAGCGTCCAACGGCAGCAACACGTCCACAAGTCGCACCAATTCAACGTGAAGAGCCCAAACCGAGGTACGAGGAAAGTACCATTGAAAGTGTTGCCTCAGGAATCGGCAGTATGTTCACACCATCAGGGTACGATGCTACTGCAGCACAGGACGCAGCCTTTGAAGCAGAACTTCGTCGCAGGAAGAAGAAAAAACGTGGAATAAGGATGTAATCCCATTCCACAAGACAATTAACAACATATTATAAACTCTTTAAAATCAATTCATTTATGGTTAATCCAAATTTAAAATTCGACATCGCCGTTTACTTCTATCAGAACTACGGCATCAGTATGGAATCAATCGCATTTGAGAGCCACATGGTAGGCTTCAACGTGTTCATCAATGAGAAGGGTATCCGTCTCTACATCCGTTTCTGGGAGCAAAGCAAGAGACACAACGGACTTCCTGACAAATGCGTCATTCTCGTAACCGCCAATTTTCAATCTCATGAGCAACGACACATCCGCAACCTCGCCAAGTTCCTCAACTCGGTTGCTCCACGTTACGGCTACGAATTTCTCGCCATTGAACATAATGATGAACTGAACCAGCACCTGAATCTACCTGAGGTACCAGTCAGAAATAGTTGGTGTTATTTCGCACCTTTCGGTGAGGAACTGGCAGAGTTTCTTGAAGATTAGTATCAGTCATAATGCAATTGCCGAGATTTTCTCGGTAACAGCATCTTAAATCATTTCCTACGAATAATCCCACCCATGAGGCCATGAGTGGGATTATTCGTAGGTCTCAAATTTCATCTGAATTTGTGAAGGTGCCGGAATCTAATGTCTGTTTGTTGTTATAAGGCAAGTCTTGAAGTATATCCACAAACACGAATGGTGATGTGAAAAGAATCTTTTCATTGTCCCATTTGTTTTGCAAATAAATCAAACCAGTATTCGCATAGGCCTCCATTTCTCTGACGAGCATAGTTACAAAGTTGCCGACATGCTCCTCAGAACCATTTTCAAGTGACAGCCATTCCCATTGGTAATTGTCAAACTTCTCTGTTCTATTGAGAAGGGTGATAATGATGAAATCTCTAAGCGGCGCAGGTTTCCAATTCGATATTGGAGCAAAATCAACACCTTCGCCTGCAGCCAACGGTGTTTTCTTCCCAAGACGGAGTCCGATAATAAAAGCATACATGAACGTCTGGTAAAATGCTCCAAAAGTGGAGAAGTCACCTTTCCCAGAAGTGTCTCCTTTAGTAGAGATACGCTCCATCAATGGTTTAAACTTGATGTTATATTTGGGCTTGCGAATGAAAATCGCATCTCTTAAATCTTGATGATTCATAGTCTAATATTTATAGCATTTATGTGAAGTAACAAGTCCCGTAGTATCTGTCTTATCTTTAATGACGTTGACATAGAAGGTTCCGGGCAATTTGCCTGATTTCATATCTTCAAGTATTCTTCGACCAAAAGCAGTCAGATAATCATTTGCCTTTGGATCGTATAGTTCCTTAATCATAATGATACTTTGGGTAAAGACACTTGGAGCCACTTTGAAAAAGTTACTGATGAAGTTTTCACCAAACTCAGAGAAAGGCGCATCTGAAATGAAGGGATAATCAAATTTCTTCTCATCTCCTATCTTTGATGAAATAACAGCCATCACAATAGCCAATTGTTTCATGCGCTGGAATCCAGTACCTAATCCTGTGATTACACCATTTTGTAGGTCTCTAATTGATACATTTACGATGTCATGATTCCTCTCAAACTTCAGAATACCGCCAGAAGATTGATTGCCAGAAGTAAGTGCAACATATTTTTCGTTGGCCTCTTTAGCCAATGCTGAGATAGTTTTGTCAAAGATATCGTCTTTAGTCTGATTAATGATATCATTTATTTCTCTCATTAACACGGCAAAATCTTCGTATTTTTGTGTTGCGGTATTCTTTTTATAAGAATTTAGTCGTTTATTAATCTGTTCAAGAGAATTTTTCCATATCAATATATCTTTCTCCTTTCTAGTTATAGCGCTCTCCTTAGATGAAATAGTAGCATTTACAGCTCCATAATCAGAAAGAATGACTTTATCTTTCTGCTCAGAATTGTCTTCATTCCCTCCTGCATTATTAAGCTCAATCAGAATCTCATCATGTTTAGCCTGTAACTCTTCCAAATGCTCTTTTATTTCATCTAACTGATTTCTGGTCGACTCAATTCTGTCATCGATTTTGGGAATGGATCTTGAATATGAACTTGCAGATTTCTGCAAGAAGCCATAAAACTGTCCAAAGTCATTGCGTGTAGTGCTTATCTTCTTGGGGCGGTCAAGAATCATTTTTATGTGTTCCCATGCTTCAGAATGCATTGCTGCAGGTTGACCGCAGACTTCACAAACCTCATTCTTCAACATTCGCTCCAAAGAAGATGTGTCTGGCGAACCTTCCGGCAGCATAATGACCAAGGCACCATCGTTATTCATTTGTGCAACATCACCAATATGTTTTTCCCTTTTTGCGTCAAAAGCGTCTAGTTCATCAGATAAACCCATTAATAACCACGGATTTTCTTCGTCGAATATTCTTTTTGTAATAGAACTTTCTATTTTTTCAATACTCGTTTTTACATTGCCTATTTCAATATTATTTCTTTCTAACTCAGCTCTAATCTCGATACGTTTACTGGAATTACTAATATATGCATCCAGTTCTTCTTTTCGAGTCTTTGCAGCGTTAAGCTCATCTCTATCGTTTTCTATTTCTCCTTGAGTATCTTCGATTAGCTTTGATAATTGATTGCGCTTTTCTTTGTCTCTTTGTTTTGCTGTATCGTTTTCAGAATTTTCAGAATCCATCTGCTGATATAGTTCGTCAGTTTTTTTTGTTTGTTTGCGGGAAATATCACAAATGCCTTTAAGAACTGAAATCCCAGCCAAAGTGTCTATGGTGTCAGAAAGAGCTTTTTTCGATGATAAATCTACCAGCCTATCCATTGACTCGCCTTGAAGAAGTGCATAATTACGTAAGGCTAAGGGAATGAACACCCTGTTGATTATATCTTGCTTCTCAGAATAATCATTGACAGGTGTATCTCCATTATTCTCATTCACCATAATCTCTAAAGCAGATGGCTCGTGAGTGATTTCTCCATTCCTATTGGTGAACATGGAGTACTTTTCTATCGTGTAAATTTTGTTGTCGTTGGTGAACACAACCTTTACACCTACCTTGAATTCCTTATCTTCAGACTTTGCTTTACCTGAAGCCATTTTTGTCAAGGATTCATTCGCATCAGCAAAAGCCTTTATGTCAGAATCATATACCTGGTCACGCAATATCCACATGAAAGCATTATAGAATTTTGATTTGCCCATGTTGTTATCCGCGTTAATGATATTTATGCCAGGCTTGAACTTATACTCATTATGCTCGTAACTCCCATAGTAATTATAGAAGTTTTCAAAAGCGACTGAATTAATTATCGTAGCCATATTACAAATCAAATAGTTTTCTTAGGTTCTTAAAAATCGCATCATCAGACGAATGTTGAATCTGTCCTTGTATAATGCTTTGTACCACAGCAATTTCATTCCTCGCAGATGGGGAATCATAGTTCTCGTTTATCTCTTCCGACTCAGGAACCCCTAAAAGCTCTTTCATCTTACGAGATTTAAGAATTTCATTAAAGATTTCTTTACCGTCCATGTGATTGAATATTTTTATTGTTCAACATTTTCTATCAACTCACTCCATGTTATTCCGAAATGGTTGGCCACCTCGTTCAGAACTTCGTAAGCACCATTATTAGCATAACAATTTTGAGCCAGCGTTGCGAAGTAAGCAACTCGTTTGAGTTCTGATTTTACGAGATTACTTTCCATTGATGAATAGCTATCGATTCTACTTATTGTCCTGGGGATAACAACAATATCATATATATAGCTGTATAGCTTTTCTTCGTGATTTCTTAAAAGCCTTCCCCTGCGTTGTATAAACTCACGTGGGTTACCTGTACTCGACGTAAATATCCCGATTTCTGCTCTCGGTACATCAACACCTTCATCCAAACACTTCATAGCAAGAAGTATGTCCAAGACTCCTTTACTGAATGCATCAAGAAGTATTCCTCTTTTCTCCTTGCTATCTTTACTTGTGAATGTGTTACACTTCTTGTTCGGATATATCATCTTTGTTTCATCCAACAGTTTCTGAATAAAACTAATGTCATCTGCCTCCATCAATGAGATTTCGTCCTCCAAGCCAAGCACCTCGTACTTCCCTTGTGGGGCATATACGAAGGTATATTTTAGTCTGTCTTCACCAATTTCAGTAATTATATCTCTATATACTCTTAACTTGTCATCACATTTGTGAATGATTCGTTTCCTGTTCATTAAGAGTTTTTCAGCTTCCTTCTTATCTCGGAATTTGTTTTTAGAAGAATCCCATAGTTGCGACAGTTTTTTCGTCAAATACGAGTATTTCTCCATTTCAGCATCATTAAGATAAGCGATCTTTGGATAATAATAGTACTTACACAAGCGTCCTTGTGCGATGGCTTTACTCATCGGGAATGAATAAACGTAAGGGCGCTTATCCTTAAAGAACTCACAGATTTCAGACGTACCCTCTTCATCATAAATTCTTTCTGGGGTCGCTGACAAAGCAATACGGCGCTGTATCTGAAGATTCCTAAAACAAGACTTGACGTTTTGCCCTCCAATGTTATGAGCTTCATCAGCGATAAGAATCATAGAGGCAGATAAAACAGGCAATATCAACTGAAAATCCTTAATGACAAAAGAGTCATATGTTGATACAATAGCAAAGTCTGCCATCTTACCTCTCTTAATCTTTTGGGCTATTTCCATCAAACTCTTCCGCCATGAGCTGTTCAAGGAAGATACACATAGTATCTTGCTGAAATTAAAGTCAGACAATTCGCCTTTCCATTGTTCGACAAGATCTAATGAAGGAACCAAGATAAGCAAATTATAGAAACCGTCTTGATTGTATTCGTGCAAAGCACAATTCAAAGATGTAACAGTTTTACCAGTACCAGTCGCCATCGCAAAGATTCCATTTTTGCCATTCTTGACCCATACTTGATAGGCTTCTTCTTGATAAGGTCTTGCACCTTCTTTGTACTTTTCAGGGAAATGAGGTATACGTTTATGACTAAATTCTATCTCATTTTGAAGAACAGAAATGAAATCTTGCTCTCTTCTAATCAAATCTTCTGGGTCCTGACCAGGATATGCATTCAATACCTCGTTACAGAACTTTTTTGCATCATAGACCTGTACACCTTCACAATCGCCATTCCATATTTTGTGGAAATGAGTTTCGAAGCTGTTTACCTTATCCTTGCTTTCTTCACCCTTCCAAGAACATGTACATTCAACTGTTTCAAGATTGCCCAAAATAGCATAAGCAGTCATGTTCATTGACCCGTTGAAATATATTTTATTTCCCAACTCATCTGTGAATATACCATATTTTTCATGGGGCAAGCCTCCGTTACAGAGGACAACTATCTTGACGTTGATCCTTGACGATTGAATGAGATAGGCGACACATTGGAAGAAGTGTTCATCTCTCTTTTGAAAAGTGTTCCTTAACTGACTGAATGTTAACGTTAATTCATCATCGAACTTATTATCGTGGCTTCCTTTGAGCAATTCAAAATCTTCAGGAGATACATATTTGTTGATGTATAAATTCATAACGCCCCCATTCATGATAAAATGCGCCATTCCGTTAGCCAACACATTGAAACTTGCAGAACTGAAATAGCCAAGACCTAAATCCAGCCTGACGCTATTGCATAGAGCCTGCTGGCAAAATTCAGATGGTCGGTGCTCATCGAGCTGTGAATATCTGTATTGGAATATCTTATCTGACAACATATTAAGCTCCTTTTTACAACGATTTACATAAATCCAGATAACATGACTCTTGCTGATAAGTCAATACCCCATCAGAGAAATCCTCAGATGCCTTTTGTAACCATACACACAATTCTTGCTCATCGGGAATACTTTTTGAAGGCCTGCGGTGGTGCTCTTGGACAAACTCATAGTATTGCCTGCAATTTTCAAACCAGCGAAGATATTTTTTCTTCCTGGCCAAATTCTTGTACTTTGTTTCTATTCTTTTTACTTCGCCTTTTTGATATTTGCTTAGTTTCAAGTATGACTTAACATGAATCCACCAATCGTGTAAATCTTGTTCTTCCCGATTTGACCCAGAAAAGGGGAAATGGTTATGAGTCTGAAGGAATTGTTCAAGTTCTTTGATGCGCATATAAAAAGCCCGGTCACTTTCGTCGAGATAAAAAACTTCGGGGTATTCTTTCCAACTTAAACCATAATATCCCCCGCTAAACTGAACGAACTGATCCCCACTTCCCATTGAGGCGCGTATGCTGTTATCGGAGGTGTCACGGTACTTTTGTACGTACGCTACAATATCCTTTGACTGTTGTGGCTCATCGAATTCTTCAAGGTACTGAACAATGATGTTCCTGATACTACCCAGTTTTACGTGCTCCCATTCTATTAAAGCAACCAGGTTGTTACCGCCTACCAAACATAGTCTTGAATCCCGATCTACAAAGCTTTTAATGCTAGATGGAGACTTGTATCTGTGGGGATAAATTTTATCAATTGTTTGAAATAATTCCTCACATGATAGAGGGTCGCCATTCGATTTTAGAATATCATATATGATGTCGGCAACATTCTCTTCCTTTTGACCTTCTATGGTGAAACGGAATAGGTCATCAGGTATAATTCCCAATTCTTGTATCAGGAGATTGCTAACTACATCAGAAACTTCTTCTACTATATCTGAATTGTAGTCTATCCAAGCAGAGAAAAATGTATCAATAATCAATTCTCTGGCAGACGCAACTAGGTCTTCAGTGTTCGAGTCTTTGTATTCCTCTATCAACTCGAACAATTTCATAAAATCAAATTTGTCTGTCAGCTCCCTTTTTATGAGATAACAATTGTTCCATTCGTCTGACGACCTTGTTGGATAAGGCAATATTGGTTTTCCTATTGGTAGGAACTCATTTCTTACGATAGTTCCTACTATAAAGAAGACAAAGTCATCGGTGAAATGGTGGCCTTCTTGAGCACAATAATCTGTAAGCATTGATATGTCAATGCAGCTGTTGGCTCGACAGTCATCAATTACATATGCCCAATCGTTACTGTTGTCTATTATTTTTGCGAACGAGAATTCTTCCTTATCCTTAAAAGCGTCTTCTACCTCACAGAGCCGTTTTCTATACTTCATGTGAATCTGACGTACTCTTTCACGGGTCAGGTTACGCTCTTCTCCTATTGCCTCTAATGTCTTGCTTTCTACATTCTTAAATATTGGTGAGTGAAGAGTATAAATCTGGAAATTCCTATTCGTTTCCAGGACACTTCTGAAAAACTTTTCAAGAAGATAGAACATGGGTAGATGCCCATTCTTTAGATAGTAATCATGAGCAAATTTATCGAAATACCTTTCATAATACGCTTGCTTCTCAACAATTTTTAATTCATCTTCTGAAAGTTCTCGCTCTTTTAACGTGGCAATAAACTCTCTCAGGTTCTGGATTATAAGTGCTATCTCAGATTCGCTTTTCCGACCAATATTGTTGATGCTTTTAATATCTTTGTTCTTGTCAACAAAGTCTTCTATAAAATCCCCCTTATATGCTATGATGCCATTCCGCGATCTAACACTAGCGTCCTTCAGTAGCTTTGAGAGTAAGTCTGCGACAAGTTTATATTGGCTCTCACCGATACGCTCTTTAAGCGTACGAATCTTGAATTCTTTAACTTCCTCTTCCTTCTTTATAGAGACCTCAACGGATTCCGTGTTTCCATTAACATACAGGTCTATAACGTAGTCAACAATAGTCGGCTTTATCGCCTCAAACTCAAATAAGGATTTTCTTCCAAAATTCCTCAAATTGAGCAACTTCATTGGATCGGCAAACAAATAATTAATCAGGAACTCTCTATATCCCAAATATTTAATGCCATTCCATGTCCTTATAGAAATAGTCCTGAGAAGTGAAATCAGGAAATCAACGACAGGATCAAGTTGATCTTTGTTCAAGGAGTAGAGAAACAGTACGTATTTTTTGCAGTTCTTATTAGATACAGATACTGCATCATCATCAATGCTCACATAATCTGTAGAGTTGAATCCCTCTCCAGATGCAATCGATGATTCTCCTAAAGTTCCTGTTGGGGCAGGAGATGCGGCATCAGCTAAACGTGATTTCCATTCGTCTATTTCCAATCCGCTACAAGACAGTTGGAATAATGAGCGATACTTATTTCTGAACGAGATGACCGCTTTAACATTGTCGTATGAAATTAAAGACTTCGTTCTTAGTGCTTCCTCTGTACAATAAATATACTCCCGAAGGAATATCTCTTTCCCTATATCATAGACTAGATGTTCTATTTCAACAGGGTATTCGCAAAGACAATCGATAAGAATTGTGTATGGAGTTTCGTCCCCTTCTCTAAGTTGGGAATCTAATTTCTCCATATATGCGATTGTCAAGTAAGTATCTACGTCCTCAAATAATGGTAACAATTCTGATTTATATTGGTGCTTGTAGCCATCTATTTCAGATAAGCTTAACTCAGATAACCGTTCCTTTGGCAAAAGATAATGGTAAGTATCAGCAGAGATGTACCCTGCTGTCATCAATTTCTGGAACGTTATACCATGAGCTCTAATCATATCGATTCTAATCCATTCTGTATCTTGTCAAACAAATAGTCGAACCCGACCAAATTAGGGTTGTCTTTTACATCAGCCATAATGCGCTCCAGACCATCGTCAAGATGCATCTTGAAATAGCGAGGTAAGTCTTTGTCAGACATCTTGATATTGTAGTGCTTGCACATGATTGCCGCATAGATTGTGTAGAGGTTGCCAAACAGGACGTTCTTTGAGTATTCCTTGCCACCCGAATCTTTTACATCAAGTGGTGAGAACTTCACGCCACTTTGCAATGAATAGGCGATAGCGATACGGGCTATAACATTCTCTGCCCCCAAGGCGAACTTGCGAGTGAGAACCGTTACGGCCTCTTTGTTCTTTGCTGTTGTCTTTATCTGGGTGAACATATTAGCTTTCCTTTATGAATTCGTTTACCGGCACCTCCTCAAAGAATGAATGGGTGACATCATTCTTAATCAAGTAAGTTGACTTGACCAACGGTTTCATCACATTATACTCTTCTACCGTCAACTCCTTGTAGAGCAATGGGAACAGAACCACCTGCTTTGATATCTGAGGATAGAATTCCGTGATGATTTTTGTAGCGTGACTTTTATCGAACTTCTGTAAGGGAGAGTCAATGAACACGGGAAACTGAATACCCGATTCATCTACCAAGGCCTTCAAGATAGAGGTTGCATAGAGTTGTTGTTCTCCCTTTGAAAGTGCATCCTTGCTGATAACATTCCCATCAACGGAATACAGATTGATATCCATATCCTCTCCGTCAATGACAACTTTCACCTTGCCTATAAAGTCCTCCTTGTGCATGAGTGTATTGAGGGTTGTCTTAATACGACGCTCCAATGAATACTTCTTCTCTTGCTTCAGCGAGATAAGAAAAGTAGAAAGTTCGTCGATGAGCTGTTCTGCTACGGCATCTTTCTTAGCATCGCTGTCATCAAGACTTACTTTCTTGCTGAGTTCGCTGACTTGTTTGCTGATGGTTGCAAGTTCTTGCGACATCTCGCCAATGGATTCGTGCATCTGGCGTATTTCAACATCCTTCTTCGCGATGGACTTCTCTATCTCGTTCTTCTGTGCACGTATAGTCTTGATTAGTTCGTCCTTCTCTTTGCTCTGGATGTTTGACAATCTTCTGCTGTTACGCTCCAGTACGAGTTTGTTCTTTCGGTAGTCCTCTGTCAGATGTTCAAACTCTGACTTATAAGTTGTGGTCAGATTATTGTATATGGCCAGAAACTCTTCGTAGTCCTGCTCTGAGACTGATAAAAGGGCATTCTCTTCAGTAACTTCGTGCTTATATTTCCTCAGTACATCTTGAACCTGCATAATCAGTTCTGACTTCTCAGGTGAAGAAATCGTTGAATGTTCAAACATGAGCATAAGGTCTGATGTGATTTGACTCACAACGAGATTCCTGCTCAACTGGTCATTCTTTGCCTCACGCAGTTTGAAGTCGTATTCTATCTGGTCACGGGTATCCTTGAAAAGCTTTCCTGTTATCGCAAAGGGGGCATAGTCGATGAACTGCCGCAGCTGATGCTTGTATTCTTCATCCTTCTGCTTCGTTGTCTCGATTAGTTTTTCGATTCGGGCTATCTCTGTAGAAGTTGCATCGTTGCCCTCGCGCATCAGCTGAAGTTGAATAGCTTCATCCTCGCTACGTAATTGAAGGAGTTCAGATTCGAGATTAGACAATGCGAGCCTTTTGTCTGCCACTTGCTTTTCCAATTCTTCCTGCTTATTGAGCATCGAAACAAGTTTCTCGCGACTGGCCACGTCTGATGATTTTTTGCGGAAACGCAATCTGACATTCTCCAAGTTCTTCTTCAAGTCTTCGTATTTACGAACGCCAAGCACTTCGTTGTATGCTGAACACAGGCGACGCTTCTCTGTCGACGTGTTGGTTTCTGCCAGAGCGACAATCTGCTCTGAGTCGAAAAAGAAGAAACGTGCTATGTCTTTGTTCAGGATAAAGTCATTGATGAACACCTCTGAACCTATAGTCGCTGTAAGCTCGTTCTTCACTCCGTCAATCAGAATGTCAACGTTTTCTTTCTCCGTCACCATATCGTAGGAGCGCACCACTTTCAGCGACGTGCAGGGCAGAGAAGGTATCACCACATCCTCAAACTCGATAGCAACGTAATAGGTAGTCAAGCGCTTCAAATCTTCATTGTCGGAAGAATATCCTCTACGCTTGATGTCATCTTTCTTCGAGGCATCAAGTGCTTCAAGTTTTGCCCTGACGTTGTTGTTGAGATTGTTTCTGAGGAAAGCATTGTAACCGCTGTTGGCAATGTCCCTTCTCACTTCTGCCTCCACTTCTGTTATGAGTCTGCCGTAAAGACACCATATCAGCGAGTGAAGGAATGTGGTCTTGCCAAAGCCGTTCTCACCAGAAATCAAGAATATGGGCTTGTTATCATCTTGTTTGAACTTAATGATATTCTTACCTTCGTAAAGGCGGTAGTTGCCGAGTGTGATTGACTTGATTATCATGCCTAACCCTCCTTCACAAATGATTCAAGACGGGATTCCAAGTCCGTCTGTAGTCCGTATTTCCTCATCAGCAACACCTTATTCTTCTGCAATGCCAGCAACTCTTGTATGAGTTGATAGTGCTTGGGATTGTCTGCACAGGCTTTTTCCAACAATATGCGCTCCTGCAAGCCAATGTTGGTGTTGGGTATGTTGTAGCCATACACTTCGTTGTAAATGTCATTGACGGTGGTTGAGAAGTTGCCGTCTCGATACCACAACACCTGAATTGCAATAAGTTCCTGGTTTGTAATCAAGTCGATGCTGGAGCGGTATGCCTGTGTATCCTTCTGGACAGTTAGCAACTCTCGAAGCAACTGGATGCGGTATTCCATCGTGTAGTTGCCTAGATTGTGGCCCGTTTCATCGACGGCCTTTTGCCCGTTTCTTCGTGTTGAACAGCGTAGTTCTGAGACATTACGATTATCCACAAGCCTGTTTCTGAAATCCAATAGCGGCTGCATCCATTCGATGCCGTTCTTTATCAGAGAAGTCATCGACTTGTCTTCCTTCACCACCGTACAGATCCAGCAACCAAAACGACTCTGACCGCAAGAGCGATGACTGTCATCAGTCACCACCGTAGGACATTCGTAGTCATCAGCAGAAGCATCCAGATAAATCTTGTACAATATCTCATTGTCAAATCCCCAAGGTGAAGGAATGGCGTTGATAATCCACCAAACCTCCTCCAACATCAGTTCCTTGATTGGAGCGTATGTATAGGTATTGGGATTCAGAGGGTGCTTTGATAAGCGATGCCCCTTGATTTCATGTCGTTTGATAGAGCGTTCACGCGCCTGGCTTTCCGAAAGACGTGTACCAACCAGCACGATGGCCTCGCCATCAGCAGCCACTTGATCGGTAATGAACTTAGAGGTTGGCTTTATCTTCATCTTCTCCGTACAGAAACGGAATGAGTTGTTGGGAACAGGATACCCCTTGCCAATCACGCAACACCAGAAAGAATCCTCCAACTCTGGGGTCGTCGTTGCCACAGAAACCGGCATCTGCTGTTCTTTGGCAGCCTTCGAAATCATATCCAACACCTTGGTGACGTACTCCTCGATGATAGGGTTCTCTACCATCGTGTCATTACACACCACATGCACATTACGATTCAACGGCTTACCTTCCTCGCGGAGTCTCTGTAAGGCCATCCAGACAAGGGTAAGCAGTACCGTGGAGTCTTTACCACCGCTAAACCCGATAATCCAAGGACGGGTGTAGCGGTCTTCCTCCAGATACTGGTCTTTCAGTTCATCTATTATCGCTTCAACGCGTTTGCTCTTTATTGTCATTGTTCTAAGTCCTTAACTAAAAGTTGCAAAAGGGAAAGGACACAAAAATGGCGTGAAGCCATCCTTATGCACTTAACCTGAGGGGCGGTGTCTGGAAAACGGGACCCCTTGACTACAAATAAGAATGCAACACGCCAAAGCGTGTGCAAGGCTATGATGTAGTCATTGGGAATCCTTATCCAGGCCTCCTCTGCTCTATGAACGAACTATCCCCAATTGAGTTTTCCAGACACCTTCGGTTAAGTGCGTATCAATAAGCAATGCATCATCGGCACGGGGATTTCTCCCCCGTTACCGTTTGCAAAAGTACAAATTTTTAGGGAAAATCCGTTCTCTATTATTAAAAAGATGTATAAAAATGACGTTTGAAGACCAAAAACACATAGAAACTGGCTATTTTTGTGTAATTTTGTAGGCATATTCGATAAGATGTATAGTTATGAATAAGAAAAAAGAAACGACAACAAAGAAGATCGATTCAGACTTTGAGCTTTTGAAAGCATGGAAGGAGAACAAGAGCCTTGATTACTATTTGTCTGAGGAACATTGGAATTTTCATGTCAATCAATTACTATACGCGTATCTTACTTCTCGTTATGAAGGTAATGAAGTCTGCGTTTATATTAATTTGGCGCTTGGTAATGGGGAAGAAACATTTGGCTATGATTACAATCAAATTTACGGAGTGATGTTTAATGAAGCATATAGTTATTGTAGCTTTGTTCTAACTAATCCAGTTCCTGAAACTGAGATTACCTTTCTAGAAAGAAAAGCAGAGGCATTATGCCCTGTTAAGCTCGCAAAATCTATTATCGCATATAACACATTGGTAATGACTGGGCTTCTTCTTTGCTTTACCAATGACCAGAATGATGCTGTGGACAGGTTTCTGAATCGTCTTTCCAGTTATAACCATACCCATTATTTCGGTGACGAATTTCATCACTTTGAAAAATATATCAAGATTGGTTTGATAATCGTTGCTGGTATCATGGCGCACGGCCAACTTCAGCCTCCTGGGAAATTACGTTCAGGATACGACTACAAAGGACAAGACGGTTATCTCCGCAAGAAAATGGTACGATATAAGTATATTGCAGAAGAACTTGAAAAGAATAGGAAAAAGATAAAAAAGAATGTGGGAGAAGAGCACGGAGAACACTATCGAGGCAAAAACGTAGAAATTTTCCATGAGAACCTAGATTCTGACAAAATCGCTAGTGCTATTATTGCAATTAACAGAAAAGGAATACCAGTAAGAAATTTCTGCCTCATATTACATTCTGTGTTTTGTAGCCTTAATGGATGTTTAGCTGTGACCACTAAAGCCAAGTTCCTTGATTGGATAAAATTCAATTGCAAAATATACTTCGACTCAACTGACCTAAAAGGTGTAAAACTCAGAGATAACGAAGAATTTAAAATAGAAGAGTACAAAGCAATCTTTGCTGATAAACAAATGGACGGAAGATGGATTTTTAATAAGAAGTACTACAGAACAGACCCACAGGGCAACCCACTTCAAGGTATTGAAAAGAGAAAATGATTTCACCATCTTCCACCATCTTCCACCTTTTTGGAAAATTACCACTCTCTTTTCCACAATTTCTACTTAAAATAAGAGTGAGGAAATAATAAAGCAGTATCTTTGCCACCGTATTCATAAAAGCCCATAAGAATATGGCAATAAACAAAAGGATGTCCGTGAAGAGCGGAAGCAAGAAAGAGGTAGTCAAATACCACATACAGAAGCCCCAAGTTGTTGAGGTGTACTATCGTCGTTATGAAAACCCAGAGAACAATTGGCAGAATTTCCTGTACTACGTAAAGCGTTGCTACCCTATCAAGAAAAGAAATCGTATTTTCATTAAGACATTGACTGATGATTTCAATTGAAACCTTAGGTGGTTGCATATATAGAAGACAGCTTCCGCGGGTATACTCTCATGAATTTAAAATAACGTTAGTATAGAAGAATATAAAAACATCATAACAGGAATGGTTAATTTAAAGCATTTATTCACAAACAGAAATTGTCCAACTCTTGATAGGCAATTGTATGAGGACATAGGAGTGTCGATGGAATACGAGGCACAAAAGTTTGGCGAGTTTCCACCCCGTGACAGGTTGTATGAACGAGAAGAGGATCCAAATGTATATAAAGAAAATCCTATCCTTAGAAATTTGTTTGAGCATTACCTGCCCTTTTTTGAAAAAGGCATCGACTATTCTGCTGATGGTAAAACATGGAATGTCTATCCGACAGGTAGCATGCTGTGGTATTACAACGAGGCTTTCTCGCTATGCACGAAACTTAGCATAGACCCTTATCCTGAGCAGTATTTTATGGATCAGTATTATAAAGACATTGGAGGGGGATGCACGCAAGTAGAACGCTACTTTGTCCTATCGATAGCCTATGCCTTGCTGGCCGTCAATTGGAGGGTGAGACGGCAACATCTTAAGATGATGGACGTGTTGTACAACTTCTTGTCAAAAGGGTGTCCACTTGTAATTATGGTTAAAAGCATAGAGTTTATTATCCAAACATACGCAGATAATAATGCAATTGATTATGAGTTTCGGCCACTTATAGACCGTTGGGGGTACACACTTCTAAAAGTGGACGAGGGGCTGATAGAGGATGTCGAAGAGCAAATGGAGTTGTTTACTCAAATGAGAATGAAAGTTTGTGAAAATGGGATAAAGTATGGTGAGAAGTTTAATTTCAAACTTGGAAACAATCTGCCAGAAGGACTTCACACAGAAGAGGGGCGACCAATGCAAAATAGAACAATTGTACAGAATGGTTCTAATTCAATATATGTGGAAAATAACACAGGCCCCATCAATATTGGATTTGTTATGCCTGAAAGAATAGGCGTTACAGGAAAAGGGAGCGATGCGTATTTCAATAACATCGCAAATCAAATTATTAAAGACTTAGATGAAGCACGAGTTTCTATTCATGTTGCAATCGCATGGTTTACGAACCAGCGTATTGCGGACAAATTAATAGAGAAGTTCAATGAAGGACTTGATGTTAAGGTCGTTTACTATAAAGACTACACCAATTGCAAGTTTGGTGTTGATTTAGACAATATACCATTTAAGACTATTCGTGGAACGCGAGGTGGAATAATGCATAATAAATTCTGTATTATTGATAATCAGAAAGTAATTACAGGATCGTACAACTGGTCGGAAAATGCGGAGAACAAAAACGATGAGAATGCGGCTGTGGTTTATGACAATGATATTGCTTCTGATTATTCGGTTGAATTCAGAAGGTTGTTTGAATCTGACAATCGTCCCAGATAATTTTTCAGATAATGTCACAGAAAATGGCACTGAGAGTGGCACTAAGAATTCAACAGCAGATAAAAGGTGTGGCGAAATTCTGCGTTTGATGAAGTTGGATAAGGAAATCACATATGACAACCCTGTTAACACTCTTCATATCTCTCGAAGGACTATTGCACGCAACATCGACCTTCTTCGTTCTCAGAACAAGCTCATAAGAGAAGGCGGTGATTATGATGGGAAGTGGATTGTAATAGAGTGAAATAGCTGTCTGTTATTCTTCCTCCCTATCAGAATAGTCATAATAGATGTCCCACATTGAATCAGGGAAACCCCAGCCAGAGGATTCGCAGTTGTGGAGGATGATGTCTATCCGTTTCTGGAACTGGCTTTGTAGTTGGTGTTCACTGATATACTTCATGGCTGCTTTGAAGTTGTTCTCGGTAGCATCATAGAACTGTTCCCACATGTCGCCCCAATCATTGGCAATCTCACTGGCGCACTCTGGAATGTAGAGCATTAGGTCTGCAAGAAACTCTGGCGCAGGATCGAGTGACTTGAATTCAGATACAGCCTTACGGCAGACGGAGAAGCGCAACTTAGCATCACCACGACTGGGAAAGAACTCCTTTGTGATGATTTCTCGATACTCTTCCAACTTGCCTTTGTCGTTGGGCTTTATCACATACTCCAGATACTCCTTCGCCTCCTTACGAGCCGAATACAAGTCCATCACCAACTCCTCCAAAGAGTCACGCTCCAGCGACTTGATGTATTTCTTCACCTCTGCTTTCGACATAAGTTCCCAAATATTACTTCAACTTATTGACAAGTTTAGCTATTTCTGTTTTCACAAAGCCGTCAATCTCCTTGCCTAGTAGATACACCTCTGATGAGTAATCCAATAGTTTTGACTCCTTGTCTATTTGAAAATTTCTTTCAGCATGCTCTATGGCAGTTTCAAGTCTAACAGGGTCTTTCTCGAAATTGAATCCGCCAGAAATAGTGTTGTTTACATACTCCTTGAACGAAGCATGTTTGGCCACCTCATCTGAAACGGGTTTGTTCTCATAGAAATGGTAGTAGAGCCATATTTCAAAACTGGGATTGCTTTGGGCCACATTCCATGCACTATAGGCTTTGATTTCATCGTACTCCTGAGGAATAGCGGCATTCTTCTGACTACAGAACTGCCGCAAAGGCGCAATTTTTCCTTCTTCCTCCCATGTGTCAGTATCAACGACAAACCAAACCGTATCACCATGTTCGTATTCAACAGTGTACTCTCTATCCTCTCCTATTAATACCTGGTTGGCACGCTCCATTAGTTTTAAAGGATCGGTTTTCCCATTCTCTGGTGGTATCGTGATAACCTGCAAATTAGAGGATAGCCCCTCAAAAAATGCAAAGTAATCAGGCTCAGTGCCTTCCCCCTCACAAACTATGTAAATTTTGTGGGCATCTCTCGATGGTTCCCGCTTATCGTAGTCTCTTCTTCTTTGTATCATATTACCAGTGCAAGTCTTTGAGGTTCGATAAGAAAGGAATACCACCATAGCGGCCATTGAGATAGCCGTTTTCAATGTTGGCAGTCTTATGAATATTAAAGTCACTCAACGGATAAAGTTGTGTGGCCTGCTCTGCGTCTTTCTGAGCAAACCATATTTCATCTGGACGGAAGATGTTCTGGTCAAGCAGCCCTGATTCATGAGTAGTAAATATGAGTTGGCCTTTTGCGGTTTCGCTTTCAGACAATTTCCGAACAATGTCTTTAATCATGATAGGATGGATGCTGCGCTCAATCTCGTCAATGACATAGACCATGTTATCAAAAATAACAGCATATAAAAGTGGCATATATTCAATCAAGCGACGAGTACCATCTGACTCATCATGAAGTGGAATTTCAACATCAAAACCATCAAGGTTTTTATGGATAGCGACTAAAGTCTTTAAATATATATTTCCATTCTCATAAATAACATTGATGACATCATCCGTATATCGGTTACGTGTTGA
>ERZ842401.3782-NODE-3782-length-18390-cov-6.344860_pt1 | contig 18390 bp, 13 predicted proteins | sample MGYA00521270_ERZ842401 | MGnify/ENA primary metagenome ERZ842401 (study PRJEB31892, sample SAMEA3878208) | bioreactor metagenome | biome: Moose rumen | place: Sweden | collected 2011-10 | study: EMG produced TPA metagenomics assembly of the PRJEB12797 data set...
TATATCCTGCATACCAAAACATAGAACTCATATTTGCAACTTTTGCAGTATCCCATCCACTCAAATTCCCTATATTCCATGTTGTAGCATTATATCCTGCATACCAAAACATAGAACTCATATTTGCAACTTTTGCAGTATCCCATCCACTCAAATTCCCTATATTCCATGTTGTAGCATTATATCCTGCATACCAAAACATAGAACTCATATTTGCAACTTTTGCAGTATCCCAACCACTTAAATCTCCGATATTCCATGTTGTGGCATTATATCCTGCAGAGTAAAACATAGAACTCATACCGCTTACCTTGGATGTATCCCAATTACTTAAGTCTCCTATATTCCATGTTGTAGCATTATATCCTGCAGAGAAAAACATACTATTCATTCCTGTTACTTGGGATGTATCCCAATTACCTAAATCTCCGATATTCCATGTTGCGACACTATATCCTGCAGAGTTAAACATAGAATACATTTCAGTTACCTTGGATGTATCCCAATTACCTAAATCTCCTATATTCCATGTTGTAGCTTTATTTCCTGCATAGTAAAACATATTTCGCATACTTGTTACTTTGGAAGTATTCCAATTACTTAAATTTCCGATATTCCATGTTGTGGCATTACGTCCCGCCTCACTAAACATACTATCCATACTTGTTACTTTGGAAGTATTCCAATTACTTAAATCTCCTATATTCCATGCAGCAGCATTACGCCCTGCATAATCAAACATAGAATGCATATTTGTTACTTGTGAGGTGTTCCATTCACTTAAATCTCCTATATCCCATGTTGTGGCATTATATCCTGCAGAGTTAAACATATCACTCATATTTGTTACTTGGGATGTATTAAGATTCTCTAAATTTGCAGTAAATGCTGTGGCATTATATCCCACTCCATAAAACCAATAAGCTGTTGAGATTGGGCTTATTTCTTTTTCTATATTTACAGTTGTTACATTATAACTTTTGTTACTAGCAGAAGAATAACTAGTTGTTGCTATCCATGGTATATATCGAATTGAACTAAAGCTAGTACTTGAAAGAAAGTTACCTTGTTCTTGCCCTGTTACTTCTTCATCAGATAAGACTAATGTTTCATTTATACCATCACCATCATTATCTTGGAGAGCCCAATATATTTTTTCTTCATATTTATTTACCTTTAATGTTCCATTAATTGATAAATCTGTAGTGAATGCGGAATAACCAATAGAAAGGAACACTATTAAAAGAATGATAATACTTGTAATCATTCTTTTTTTACGACGTATATTAGATGAGAATTTTCTACCAAACATATTATCACCTATTCTACTATTATCATTATATATCAAATACTATAGTTAATCAGTAATCAGAAAGTGTACAAAAAGAAGAATGATTAATTATCATTCTTCTTTGTGAATTTATTAAATTGCTTTATCTCTTCAGTTTCTAAGTTAGTTTCACTTAGTTCATCTAAGATAGCTTTTTGATCACGAGATAGTTTCTTTGGAGTATAAACTTTAAAGACTAAATACATATCACCTTTATGTTTACGATATTTATTATCTACCCCACTACCTTTAATTCTTTGTTTATCTCCACTATTAGTACCAGCACTGATATTTATTTTTACATTTCCATAGATAGTTGGTATTACTTTTTTGCAACCTAAAGCTGCTTCTGTAAGAGTAAGTGGTACTTCTAGATAGATATCATCATTTTCACGAATAAAGTAATCATGTTCTTGAACAATAAATTCAATATATAAATCTCCGTTTTCTCCTCCATTGTCTCCAGGATTACCTTTACCACTAATACGTTGTCTATCTCCTGTATTTATACCAGCAGGTACATTAATTGTAATCTTTTTATTTCTTCTGATTTTTCCTTTACCATTACATTCAGTACATTTTCTTTTATAAGTTTTACCAGTACCATGACAATCAGAACAAGTAGTACGAGACATAAATGAACCTAAAATAGTTCTTTGTTCTGAAGTAATAGTTCCTTGTCCATGACATGTAGAACATTCTTCTCTATCAAATCCACCATGTCCATGACATTCATCACAATCTTCTACAACATCTAATTTAAATTGCTTTTCAGCTCCGTAAATTGCTTCGTCAAAGTCTAATGTCATTTGCATTAGAATGTCACTACCACGATGAGCTCTTGGAGTAGAATCACGTCCTCCAAAGTTAGAGAATCCTCCTCCAAAGCCAGTTCCGCCACCGAAGATAGTATCAAAGATATCTCCAAAACCAAAGTCTGCGCCATCAAAGTTTTGGAATCCTCCAAAGCCTCCTGGACCAGCAGAAGGTCCATTACCACTTACTCCAGCATGACCAAATTGATCATACATCTTTCTTTTGTTTTCATCACCAAGTACTGAGTAAGCTTCTTGAACTTCTTTAAATTTATCTTCAGCATGTGGATCATCTTTATTTAAATCAGGGTGTAATGCTTTTGCTTTCTTACGATAAGCACTTTTAATTTCAGCCTCTGTTGCACTCTTAGATACTCCTAAGACGTCATAATAATCTTTTTTGTCTGCCACTCTATCACATCCTTTTCAAACATTAAGTAGTCCAATGGACTACTTAATATTATTCTTCTTCGATGTCTGCTTCTTCTACATCGTCATCTTTTTTCTTTTTCTTTTTATCTTTCTTTTCTGCTTCATCATCAGACATAGTCTCATCTGCTTCACTTTGTCTTTCTTTAGCAGCATTTTCATATACTTTAGTAGCTAAAGCCATAGCTTTTTCTTGAAGTTTTTCTTTTTCTTCTTTAATTTCATCAATGTCTCCACCCTCTAAAGCTTTCTTTAAATCTTTAATTAGGTCTTCAGCTTCTTCTACTTCTTTTGGATCAGCTTTATCTCCTAAATCTTTAATAGCTTTTTCAGTTTGGAATACCATTTGTTCAGCTTCATTCTTAACTTCAGCTTCTTCTTTTCTCTTATCATCAGATTCTTTATTTTCTTCAGCTTCTTTACGCATTCTTTCTACTTCTTCATCAGTTAAGTTAGTACTTGAAGTAATAGTAATAGATTGTTCTTTATTAGTACCTAAATCTTTAGCTCTAACATTAACAATACCATTAGCATCAATATCGAAAGTAACTTCAATTTGAGGTACTCCTCTTGGTGCTGGTGGAATATTACCTAATTGGAATCTTCCTAAAGTCTTATTATCTGCAGCCATACTTCTTTCACCTTGTAATACGTGAATATCTACAGCAGGTTGATTATCAGCAGCAGTTGAGAATACTTCAGTCTTAGAAGTTGGAATTGTAGTATTTCTAGGAATTAATGTAGTCATAACTCCACCTAATGTTTCAAGACCTAATGATAAAGGTGTAACATCAAGTAAGACGATATCATTAACATCACCAGTTAATACTCCACCTTGAATAGCAGCACCCATAGCAACTGCTTCATCTGGGTTAACTTCTCTTGATGGTTCTTTTCCAAGTTCCTTAGTAACTGTTTCATATACTAATGGTACACGAGTAGATCCACCTACTAAGATAACTTTATCGATATCTTTCTTAGTAATTTTAGCATCTTTAATAGCCTTTTTAACTGGATCAATAGTTGATTCAACTAAATCAGAAATTAAATCTTCAAACTTAGCTCTAGAAAGTTCCATATCTAAGTGAACTGGTTCTCCATCTTCATCTTTAGCAATAAATGGTGCAGAAATTTGTGTAGATACCATTCCAGATAAATCTTTCTTAGCTTTCTCTGCAACTTCTTTTAGACGTTGCATTGCCATATTATCATCTGTTAAATCAATTTTATTTTCTTTCTTAAATTCTTTAACGATATAATCAATAATTCTATTATCAAAGTCATCTCCACCTAGTTTATTATTACCAGCAGTAGATTTAACTTCAAATACACCATCTCCTAATTCTAGGATTGATACATCGAAAGTACCTCCACCTAAGTCATAAACTAAGATAGTTTGTCCTTCATCTTTTTCAAGTCCGTATGAAAGTGCAGCAGCTGTTGGTTCATTAATAATTCTTTCTACTTCTAAACCAGCAATCTTACCAGCATTCTTAGTAGCTTGTCTTTGAGCATCATTGAAGTAAGCTGGTACAGTAATAACTGCTTTTTCTACTTTTTCTCCTAAATAAGCTTCTGCATAATCTTTAATATATCCTAAAATCATTGCAGATATTTCTTCTGGAGTATATTTCTTTCCTTCTAATTCTACTTTACTTGAAGTTCCCATTTTTCTCTTAATAGAGCTTACTGTATTAGGATTAGTAAGAGCTTGTCTCTTAGCAGATTCTCCTACTATTCTTTCTCCTTTCTTAAAAGCCACTACTGATGGAGTTGTTCTTCCTCCTTCAGGATTTGGTATTATTTTAGGTGCTCCTGCTTCTAGTACAGCAGCACATGAATTTGTTGTTCCTAAATCGATTCCGATTATTTTTCCCATAATTTATCTCTCCTTTTTTACTTTTGATTAATTTTTACTGATGCTGGTCGAATTACTCGATCCTTTAATTTATAGCCTTTTAATAAAACTTCAAGGACAATATCATCATCCTTATCTTCTTGACATTCAGTAAGTAGTGCTTGTTCTTGATTAGGATCAAACACTTCTCCAACACGATTTATTTCTGTAACACCATAATTATTTAATATGGTCTTCATATTTTCATAAATCATTTCAAAACCACTTAAATATTTCTTTAATTCATCAGATACATCTTTATTTTTAAGAGCTCTTTCTAAATTATCCAAAACATTTAATAAATCTTTAATAATATCCTGATTAGCATATTTTAAAGTATTAGCAGTTTCTTCATCTTTTCTTTTACGATAATTAATTAAATCTGCTTGAGCTAATTTTACTTTTTCTTGTAAAGTTTTATTCTCATCTGTTAAAGTTCTTATTTCTTCTTCTAACTTTAACATTTCTTCATTAATTTTCATATCTTGTGCTATCTCTTTTGTCTCTTCTGAGATAACAAATTTTTCGGTTTTTTCTTCTTGTTTCTTTTTACCCATAATAGCCTACCTTTCTATATTTTCTTTTATGTATTCTAATAGGCCTACAACTCTATCATATTCCATTCTTTTAGGTCCTATGATAGCAATTGTTCCTTCTTCATTATCATGTTTATACTTAGTCTTAATGACAGTAACATCACTATCTATATTACTTTCATTACCAATATAAACTTTAATATTATTTTCATCGTCTTCTTCAATATTCTTAAGTATTTCATCATCTTCTAATTTAGTATAAACATTCTTAATCTTTTCTATATTAGAAGAGAATTCTGGTTGTTCTAACATTTTATTACGACCCATAACATTAACTTCTTGGTTAGTAAAATCAGTAAAGACATGATAAAAAGCATTATATAATTGTTCATGTTGTTTAACATAGTTTCCAATTATAGGTTTTACTTCATACTCTAATTTTGAAGTAATTTCATCTATTGGAGTACCTGATATTAAGTTATTAATCAACCCAACAGTTTTCTTTACTTCAGCCATTGATACATCTTGTAGTCTAATATTTTTATGTTCTACATGACCTTTATCAGTGACAATAATAACCGTTAAATTTTCATCATCAATCGGAATTACTTCTACTTGTTTAAGAAGATTCTCATGAGATTTAGAACCTAGCACTACTGTAGTGTAGTTCATCATATCAGATATAACTTGTAATGACTTAGTAATTACATCCGATAGAGCTAGTTGTTGATTTTTAAAGACAATTTGTAATTTTAACATATCTTCAGCATTCATCTTTTTAAGTTCCATAATATTATCAACATAATATCTATATCCGGCTTCACTAGGAACTCTTCCTGAAGATGTATGTGTCTTTTCTAATAATCCAAGTTTTTCAAGTTCCCCCATTTCATTTCTAACAGTAGCACTTGAGCAACCCAATTGTTTTGAGATTACTTTTGATCCTACTGGAATAGGTTCTTTGATATACTTTTCAACTATTAGTTTTAAGATTTTTCTTTGTCTTTCAGAAAGCATAACATCACCCTCCTAGCACCTTTTCTCTTACAGTGCTAATAATAGTCTATTCTTTTTTTTAGCACTTGTCAATAGTTTGTGCTAACTTTTTTGTAAAAGAAAAAGTGGTTTTTTAAGTACCACTATAATCTAATGAAATGAATTTAAATCTTTGAGTATTATTATTGTTTATTCCAATAACTAATTGATTAGGCTTCATTCCATCTGTATCATATTGAGGGAAAAGATTACCTGTGTTCTTTCCTTCTCTAGCTCTCGTAACTACTGTAGTAATTACATAAGTTCCATTCTTTAAAGGAACTATTTTCCAATGTTCAACATCATTTCTAGATACAGAATTAAAGCCATTAGCTGCGACTACTGAGCTAAATTCATTGTTTTCATCATTTTGAATACTTAGTGCCGTATACCTAGCAAGTTCTACTATTTTATATTCATAGGTTGTAGGAGAACTAGCATTATATGGTGCTGAATTTAAATACAAATCTGATTTAGTAATTACTTCAATTGACCATTTTTGTCTTTTATTACCATTAATGTATTCCATTTCAAGTGGTTTCTGTTTCTCGTCTCCTTTTTTTTGAGCACTAACAACCTTGTTTTCTGATAAAACAGGCAAAATATAATAGTTACCAGTAAGTGGTAATTCCTTTGTATAATCTGGTTGGTAAGCAGATATTCTATAACCAGTAGCTGTCTCCGTTTCTGATAACTTTACAGTTGTATCTGAACTAGTGCCTTTTACTACACTAGTTGAGCCATTTCCATGAGTAATTGTAATTGTATGATTGGTATAGTCTTTACCAGCTCCATGCCAAGTAGCAAGTTCATCAATATTAGGATAACTTCCATTAACAGTCTTTAAAGTTGCTTTCATACATTTAGTCCCATCAGGAGTTAACCCCGTAACCATCTCTCTTCCTTCATAAATAGCTGATATTTTAGTAGCCGGAGTATCAGAAGTTCCACCAACGCAATCAACTATTTCTTTAACATTGTCAAGATTAGTATTTAATCTTTTTAATTTTTGAGTATTCGTTTCTTTCTTTACAACTCTCTCAATTCTAGCTTTTCCATCACCATCATTAACTCCTGCAAACATAATACCATCAACAAAATAAAACATTTTATCTTGCGTTGAAGGCTCACCTGTTTCTAAATCATATACTTTTGTTGTTTTTTCAAAACCTGGATTATTAGTCCAATTACCATTTTTATCAAGTCCTTGGCATCCAGCATAACCAGCAATATATGATTTGCCACCTACACTAGAAATCGTAGAAGAATAATAACCACTTCCACCACCATTTTCTGCTGTTGGTCCATAGGTAAAAATAGCATCTGATGAATCGGCATATGACTCATACCCAACTAATGTTTTAGTTTTTAAACTATAATCACTACTTGTATTAAGAATACCACCATCAGCAATCATTGTATTACTATAGCCCATTAAAGTTCCACCATGTGAATAACTTTCTTTACCTCCACCAGCAGCAACCATAATTCGAGAATTTATAGAAGCAGTATCTCCATCACTCTTTTTTACAATTCTTACATCAGTTGATCCTCCTGTTGTACTAGAATGCTTCCCAACATGAAAGTACAAAGTATCTTCTTCCTGTAATTCAATAAGTCCTGCGGTATAGGCTCCAAGTCCTCCTCCACCAGAAGCTCCCCAAAGTTCAACTCTATACCACCCACTTTCATCAATAGGTACATGATATGCTTGTTCACTATTACCAGCACTAAAAGAAGTATATGTTCTATTAAATCTATTTAAGTCTTCTTCAATTTCATTAGATAAATTTCTATTATTCGCCCTATTAACAGCCATAACACTCATTAATAAAGCCATTAACATCATACCCATAATTGATAAACCGTATATAAGTGTAGTTATCGCAAACCCTTTATTATTCAATTTCATCCGATCACCATCTATTCTTCTATAATTTTATCATACTTTTTGCAATAAAACTATGTATTTATCACCATATTTTTTTTCTTTTACTTTTTTAAACACATCAGAATAAATAATTTTATCAAGATTATCACTTTCACATACTATAATTCCCTCATCACTAAGCAAATCATATTCTTCAATTAATTTAATACTTTTCACAATATAATCCGTATTATAAGGAGGATCTAAAAATATCAAATCAAATTTCTTATTAAATGACTTTAAAGCTTTTTTATAATCACTATTGATTACCTCTATATTATCAATACCTATCGAAGTAATATTTTCTCTAATTATATTAATAGCTTTTGAATTAGAATCAACTAAATAAGCATAACTAGCTCCTTCACTTAAAGCCTCTATTCCTAAATTACCACTACCAGCAAATAAGTCCAAAACAATACTTTCTGGTACATAACTCTGAATAGTTCCAAATAAAGACTCTTTCACTCTATCCATAGTAGGCCTTGTTCCCTCAAGATTAAATCCTTTTAAAACTCTACCTTTATATTTACCACTAATAATCTTCATTAACAACACTTACCTTTATTACTAATCTCTTTTAATTTACTATTTATTTCTAGTATTAAGATATTTAAATCAGTTTCTTTTTCTTTATAATGAGAAAACAATTCATTATTAATTATTTCTTTCTTTAACTTATCGTCCTGAGTTTCTTGATACTTCTTTATTAATGAAAGTAATTTTTCATCTTTCATTACTTCTTCATTAAGAGACTTAATATCCATTACTTGTTCAGTATTATCAATAACATTAATTAAATTGTCTACTTTATCTATTAATTCATTCATAATCTAATTTTACCATATAATTATTTAAATAACATCTAAAAATGTTTTTATTAAATCTAAACTATTACTTAATCTATCCATCCTATCACTATATTTTACTTTATATTTTTCTTTAGCTAATCTTTCTACTACTCTAATATAGTTAGGATCTTTATATAAATAAATATAATGGTATGATTCATCTCTTAATAAATTATAAATCATTGGATTACTACGAATTATTTTTAATACTCTTCTATCCATTATTCAAACCTTTGATAGATTGGTCTAGCTTCATTATTAGACACTTTACCAATTCCTAAATCTTGTAGTAATCCAATTGTTTTTTGAATATTATTTATTCCTTTTTGAACTGAGTCCATATCTAAATTTTTAAATGTATTAATAAAGTCTTTTAATGTAGTAGCACTACTAGAAATAGATTCAGTAATACTATCTTTTTCTAAATAATTATTCCAAATACTATTATTTTCTCCATATATTTCATACAATTCATATAATTGTTGCCAAGAAACTTTACCTGTTAAAACACTATTTGCTAAACTAGGATTCTTTCTAGCAAAAGCTTTAAATGTATCTTTTGACATAATATCACCATTACATTTTATGACAAAAAAAGAAGTAATAATACTTCTATTTCAAAAAGTCATCTATCGTCATCAATCTGTCATCTATCTCTTGTAGTGATATTTGATCTTTTTTAGGCACTTTTACTTCTTCTTTAACCTCTTCCTCATCTACTTCAACTAAGGTATCTTGTTCTTTTTTTATTTTAGATAAGCCAGCTACTACAAAGGCATCATTTAATTTTTGTTTAGTTATCTGACTACCTGTAGAATATCTATCAACAATAGGTAATTCAGTTACTTTAACTATAACTATTTCTCCATTTCTAAGTCCTAAATGATTTTTATTATCAGTAATAAATGTTTTTAAAATTACATATGGATTAGTCTTAACTTCACGCATTACTTGAATACCTCGACGAGTACGAGAAGATAATTCAAATTCAGATAATCTTACTCTCTTACCAGTTCCTTTAGTTGTAATTATAGTGATAAACTCATGACTATTATATGAGAAATTATTACATGAAACTAAGTAATCATCTTTTAATTTCATAGCTTTAACTCCAGAGGCTTTTACTCCAACTAACGGTATTTCATCGGTTTTAAAGCTTAAACCATAACCTGTATTAGTAGTTAAGAATACTGTATCATACTCTTCTACTAAAACACTAATTACTTGATCTTTTTCTTTTAATTTCATACAACTAGTAGCTTTATTATAACGTTGTAGTTTAAAGTCTTTTAACTTAGAACGTTTAATCATACCATCACGAGTAGTAATAATTATATTTTTATCACTCTTAAAGTCATACGCTGGGATTGCTTCTACTATTGTTTCTTCACCAGGTATTTCAATAACATTACTTACATGTTTAGGCATATCTTTCCATTTTAAATCTGGAATAATATGAACTGGTATATGTAAATAATTACCACCACTAGTAAATACTAAAATAGTATCAGTAGTCTTCATTTCATACATACCAATTAAATAATCATTTTCTTTTAATGTTATATCTTGAACACTAGATGAACCAAAACTTCTTAGTGATGTACGCTTAATATAACCATCTTTAGTAACAGCTACTACTACATCTTCTTTTGGTATCATATCAGCTTCATCTATCTTAATTTCTGTTATTTCATCCTTAATATCAGTAAGTCTAGGTGTAGGATACTCTTTATTAATATTTTGTAATTCTTTCTTCATAACATGTTTTAGAGCTGCTTCATTATTTAAGATTTGTTCCCAAATACCTATCTTCTTCTCTAAATCTTTCATTTCTTCTTCTAAAAGAACTACATCTGTATTAGTTAATCTATATAATTGTAAAGTAACAATAGCTTCTGCTTGTTCAATAGTAAAGTCAAATTCTTTTACTAAGTTATCTTTCGCATCGCTCTTGTTTTTAGAAGCTCTAATTACTTTAATAACTTCATCTAAAATAGAAATACATTTAATTAAACCTTCTAAGATATGATATCTTGCTTTAGCATGATTAAGATCAAATGCTGTTCTTCTTTTAATTACTTCTTTTTGATGAGCTATAAAAGCATCTAAAGCAGCTTCTAATCCTAATAATTTAGGTCTTCTATTAACGATTGAAACAACATTGAAGTTATATGATATTTGCATATCAGTATTCTTTAATAAGTAATTAACTATTAAATCAATATTAGCAGTTTTCTTTAAATCAATAACTACTCGTACATCAGCTGCAGATTCATCACGTACTTCGACAATTCCGTCTACTTTTTTATCAATACGAATATCATCAATCTTTTTAACCATAGCTGCTTTATTAACTTCAAATGGTATTTCTGTAATAATTATTTGGGGAGTACCTTTATCCTTCTCAATAGTATAACGACTCTTAATAATTATTCTTCCACGACCAGTTTTATAGGCTTCTTTAATACCATCTATTCCTTCTACTACTCCACCAGTAGGAAAGTCTGGTCCTTTTACATATTTCATTAATGTATCTAAGGCACAGTTAGGATAATCAATTCTATGAATTGTCGCATCAACTACTTCATTTAAATTATGTGGTGGAATGTTAGTAGCGTAACCAGCACTGATACCTTGAGCACCATATACAAGTAATGCTGGAAATCTTGCTGGTAAAACAGTTGGTTCTACAGTAGTATCATCAAAGTTAGGAGCAAATTCAACTGTATCTTTATCAATATCACGTAACATTTCATTAGCTATTTTAGAAAGACGTGCTTCAGTATAACGATAAGCTGCAGGACTGTCTCCATCAATAGAACCATTATTACCATGCATATCAATATAAGGTAATCTTGTCTTCCAAGGTTGGCTCATACGAACCATAGCATCATAAATTGATGTATCACCATGTGGATGATAATTACCTATAACATCTCCAACAGTCTTAGCACTCTTACGATAACCTTTATCATATGTATTATGCTCTTTATGCATAGAGTATAAAATACGTCTTTGTACTGGTTTTAAACCATCTCTAGCATCAGGAATTGCACGATCTTGGATAATATACTTAGAGTAACTACCAAATCTTTCTCCCATAATGTCTTCTAGAGTATAATCAAAGATTTTCTCTATGACCTTTTCTGTATCAGTTTTTTTCTTCGGCATTATACCACTACTTTCTATTTATTTTCTGTATCTATATATTTAATATTTAAATTGTTAGTATTATTAACTACTTTATAACCTAATTTTTCTTCCAAATCTTTTTTTGTATTATTCGCAATACTTCCACCAACTTCAGAAATAAGCTTATTTTGTTCTAAACCTACCGGATTATGAACATTAGTAAGCTCTCTAGTAGCTACTTCACCAATATTCGTAAGAAGTATTTCTAAATCACTCATATTGTCTCTTAATGACTCTTTATGAATATTTTTTAATTTTTTATATTCACGAGCAGTCATACCTGACCAAGTTTTATATATTTCATTAGTTAAGATTGCAAACTCACTAGTATCTTCAATACCGTGTTTTTTCCAAACTTCAGTTAGCTTTTTTCTCTCAATAATCGCATCAAGTCTATCCTTAATCCAACTAATTGAATATCCTTTTCTTAGATAATAGTCAAACATTCTATCAATCCCAACAGATGGATCAAAAACACTATCAATTTCTCGCTTACCTAAAGAAGCCAACCATAACTTAAATGGTTCAGCTTTAGGCGATGGAACAGATTCTATTAATCTTAATATTCCTTCAGTATCTAATACATCTGTTTCTCTCATTTTTCCATCTTTGGCTCTCATTTTCAACTGGTTAGTATTACTAACCAGTTGGCTTCCTTCATCATTAAGTTTTGATTTTAGCCATTTCCAATAATTTCTAGATTTATCGTAACTATTATCAGTAAGAGCTCCAACAACATCCACAACACTGAAATAGTAATCTTCTTTTTCACTATCCCAAACACTTCTTATTTCTTTTCCCTCAAAAAGATTTGAAATCAATTCTAATTTACTTTCTTTAATAACAATTCCCCCTTACATATAATTATTGATTTCAATTTCAACATATCATACGTATTTTGGGGTTGTCAAATTAAGCTATTTCATAATCATCTTCTAAAGAGAACTCAACATTCTCTTCAATCCATTCTTTACGAGGAGGTACATCATCTCCCATTAGAATAGATACGCGTTTTTCTGCAAGTTGAGCATCTTCAATATTAACTCTAATTAAAGTTCTACTTCCTGGTTTCATAGTTGTTTCACATAACTGATCTGCATTCATTTCACCAAGACCTTTATATCTTTGAATATCACAACGTTTGCCTTTACTCTTTTCTTTCATTTCTTCTACTGTATAGGCATATTCTATCTCTTTACCACTTTGTATTTTAAATAATGGTGGTAAAGCTACGAATAGTCTTCCATCTTCAATTAATGGTTTCATATAACGATAAAAGAATGTTAGTAATAGACATTGAATATGACCACCATCTTCATCAGCATCACTCATGATTATTACTTTGGAATATTCACAATCTTTAATATCAAAGTTAGATCCATATCCAGCACCTATTGTATATATCATCGTATTTATTTCTTCATTCTTTAAAATATCTTCTTCTTTAGTCTTTTCAGTATTAAGAACTTTACCACGTAATGGCAGAATTGCTTGATACTTTCTATCTCTTCCTTGTTTAGCAGAACCACCTGCAGAATCACCCTCGACTAAGAATAATTCTTTTTTATCCTTCTCTTTACTTTGAGCAGGAGCAAGTTTACCTGATAAACTTCTTTCTTTATTATTCTTCTTAGTACCCTTACGAGCTTCTTCACGAGCCTTACGAGCAGCTTCACGTGCTATTTTACTCTTTAAACTCTTATTAATTATTTCAGTTGCAATAGCCTTATTTTCTTCTAAATAAACTCTAATTTGTTCAGTAACAATATTCTCAACAGCATTCTTAGCTTGAGGTGTACCAAGTTTACCTTTAGTTTGTCCTTCGAATTGTAATATTTCTTCTGGAATCTTTAAACTAATAACAGCAGTAAGCCCTTCACGAACATCACTACCCTCAAAGGCTTTATCTTTACCTTTAACAAAACCATTACTTTTAGCATAGTCATTAAAGACACGTGTTAAAGCAGTCTTAAATCCTACTTCATGACTACCACCATCTATAGTTTTAACATTATTAACGAAACTTACAATATTCTCATTATAAGTATCTGTATATTGCATTGATATTTCAACATCTATTTTATCTTTAACTCCATTAATACTTAAAACTTTATGAAGAGTAGTTTTTCCTTTATTCAATTCTTCTACAAATTCTTCTATTCCTCGTTCGTAATGAAATTTAGCTTCTCTTTCATCTTCTTCATCAACTACTTCAATAGTAATACCCTTAAGAAGAAAAGCACTTTCTTGCATTCTTTCACAAACAGTTGTATATGAAAAGTTAATTGTTGAGAAAATTTCATCATCTGGCATAAAGTGCACAGTAGTACCAGTTCTATTAGTAGTACCAATTTTTTTCAAAGGTACTGCGACATGTCCACCATTTTCAAACCTAATGTATGACTCTTCTTTATCTCTTTTAATAGTAACTTCCATCCATTTAGATAAAGCATTAACGACACTTGAACCAACACCATGTAATCCACCTGATACTTTATAACCGTCACTCTCAAATTTACCACCAGCATGTAATACTGTATAAATAACTTCTGGAGTACTCTTACCAGATTCATGCATACCAGTTGGAACACCACGTCCATGATCCTCAACACTTACTGATTTATCTTTATGTAGAGTAATTTTAATATAGTCACCATAACCGTTTATGGCTTCATCTACTGAATTATCGACAATCTCCCAAATCAAATGATGTAATCCACGTTTATCAGTAGAACCAATATACATACCTGGACGTTTACGAACAGCTTCTAAACCTTCAAGTATTTTTATCGATGAAGCATCATATTTTCCTGCCATATATTATCACTCCTATATTTCACTATATTTTATTATACCCAAAGCTTTACATATTTTCAACAAAGCTTTACTCAATTTGACATTTTTTGTTGATATATATGGGTTTAACAAAAAAGAAGCAACTGTTAAGTTGCTTCTACTTCTTTTCCCATTACTAATTGATATTTAGTATCACTATCAATATTTTCAAAACTACACGTTTGAAGAATCAATACTTTAGAATTATCATCTAATTCTACAGAACTTTTAACATAAGATTTATTCTTTAATTTATTTAAATGTTCTCCATAAGTTAATCCATTAAAACTCTTTAGATTAACATAATCAAAGTCTTCTGTTTCAATGTAACTAGCAAACACTTCGTATTTTCTAACTCTATTACTATCAATTAAATAAATATATTTATTATTATTAAAGAACCCTTCATCATTATAATTTTTTAATTTAACAAAAGGTAATGTACCTTCAGGATCACTATGACTATATATTAATAACTTTTTATCACTATCAAGATTATTACGATAATCTAAGAAATTAGCCCCGATAATATTTTTTTTCTTATAAATATCGTTATGTAGATAATAATCATTATCACTAGTTTGAACAATTGGTTCCCCTAAAACATTAGGTATTTCTACATAAGCAACAATATCTGGGTTATTATATTCTTTTTGTAGTTTAGCAATACTAATAGTATTATTCTGTTCTAGTTTATCAACTATTACTGTTTTTTCTTTTGGAATTTCTTTTAAGTACTTTGGATTAACTTCGACAATAGCCGATAAATATAATAGTAATAATATTGGTATTAATACTTCTAATTTTTTCCTCATAGTATCCCTTCTTTGCGCCATATTATAACATAAAATACAAAAAAAAGAAAGGTATAACCTTTCTTTTATTCATTTACTCTTCTTAGACCAGCACTAGCGAACATAGCAAGTATAGCTATAAGTAATGCTAAATACTTGTCAGTAGCAGTCTCACCTATTCCTTCAATAGAAGTATTTGGTGGAATAATCTCTGGTGGATTTATTACCGTATTAGTAATAGTAAATCCATCAATAGTTGTAGTATAATGTGCAACCGGTTTTTCTTTAATTGTATATTCAATTTCTTCTCCAGCAGCATATTTATCTAAATCAGTTACTGCTAACTTCCAATTATTTGTTGCATCAAGTGTAACAGTCTTAGCTAATTCACCATTTGCATAGATCTCAACTTCAATAGAGTTTGGTCGATAATTATATTTATTATTATCATCTTTCCAAATCTTTGTAATTTCAATCTTAGTCTTTTCATTTTCATGAGTATTAACAACTACTGCATCTGTTGTATTTTTATCTTTTGAAGTATATGTTGTACTAGTATTTTTATAGTCATCTACTGGATCTTCTATAACTGTATATTCAATCTCAACGCCATGATCTCTAAACTTAGCTAGCGGTCCAAATGATATAGTCCATCCATCTTCTTTAGTAATTGTATCAGATGCAATCTCAACACCATCTTTTAATAGATGTACAGTAATTGATTCTGGTCTCTTACCATCATTATTCTCATTATCATTCCAATCCTTGAAGATATTAAATGTAATTGTTTGTGGATCATAATGATTCTTAATTTCTACATTAGTAATGCTTTCTTCAGTGTAAGGAGATCCATCTTCTAATGTTTCAATTACAGAGTATTCTATTTTTTCACCTAAATATCTTGCAGGTAAATCTGTAAATGTATACTTCCATGTATTATTATTTTGATAATCTTCATCAGTTACTGTTGCTGGCTCAGAAGTATATTTTACATCTCCATTAACTTTACCAACTAATGTCATAGTAATTGATTTTGGTCTAACACCATCTTGATCGTTGGCATCATCCCATACCTTAGTAACTTCAATTGGTATTAATGTTGGATTATAAGTATTAACTACTGTAAATCCTTCAGCAATACTTCCTTCGTATGTAGTATCGTAATCAAGTACTGCTTCTTCTTTTACTTCATATGGTATTGGTTGTCCACCACTATATTTATCTAATCCTGTAAATGTATCAGTCCAGTCATTACCAGCAGATAATGTTGTTGTACGAACAACTTCACCATTATTAACTAGGTTAACAACTACTGATGCTGGGTTTCCAAATCCATATGGATCATTATTTACCCATTCCTTCTTAACAGGAATATCAATCTTTTCAGGTTCATGAGTATTAGTTAATGTTGTAACTGTTCCTTCTTTAGAAGTACCAGTTAATTCGTAAGTATCTGGTAAGTCAACTTCTGACCAAGTATACTCAATAGCTTGACCCTTGTCATTTAATGGTAAGTCTTCAACTGTTGCAGACCATCCAGTGCTTTCACTTAATGTAACTACAACTTCTTTGCCCTCTTTCTTAACTGGTTGTTTATCACCTAGTAATTTAACACTAAGTGTTGCTGGTCTCTTACCATCTTGATCACCATTATCATCCCATACTTTCTTAACAGTTGCTTCAGTTTTTGCAATCTCATGAGTATTAGTTAATGTTGTAATAACTCCAGTAAGACCAGTTTCATCGTCCTTATCATCAGTTGGAGTTGAATCTGTTAATTCATATCCTTCTGGTAAGTCTTTTTCAGACCATGTGTAGTTAATTAATTCTCCATGGTTATGGTATTTGAATAGGCCATCTACTCTTCCAGACCAACCATTTTGATTATTTAATACTACCTCAGTACCATCACTTAATACTACTGTTAATGAACCAGGTCTAATATTATCACGGTTCTCATCATCATTCCATTCCTTCTTAACACATACATATGTCTTTTCAGGATCATAATGATTTGTAATAGTTACAACTTGTCCTGTTTTTCCAGCACTTTTCATTGTATATTCTTTAGGCGTAGTTTCAGACCATCTATAATCTATTTCTTGACCATGATTTTCATATTTTGGTAATCCTGTAACAGTTGCAGTCCATTGATTATCTGCACTTAATGTTTTCACAACATCTTCACCGTCTATCTGAACAGCTTTTCCTCCGGCTTTCAATTGAACTTCTAATGTTAGTGGTTGTTTACCATCACGGTCACCATCATCTTCCCATACTTTTATAACTGTTGATTCAGTTGTTTCAGTACTATAACTATTTGTAATAGTTAATTTATCATTATTGATTGATTTTTCATAATCAGTTACGTCTGCTTCATCTACTGTGAATGTTACTGCTTCACCACCGTTGTAGTATTTATCTACTACTACATCTTTTGTCCAAGTGTCACCTTCACCACTTAATGTTGCTTGGTATGTCTTTTCATCAGATCCTGTTACTGTAAATTCTACATTACCAGGTCTCTTACCATCTTGATCAGATGCATCATCCCAGATCTTAGTTACAGTAATTGTATCTTTTACTGGTGTGTAACTATTTGTGATAGTTAAATTCTCATTATCAATAGCTTTGTCATAATCAGCTACTTTTGCTTCATCTACTGTGAATGTTACTTCTTCTCCACCATTATAGTATTTTTCAACTTCTACATCTTTTGTCCAAGTATCACCATTTCCAGTAAATG
>ERZ842401.3783-NODE-3783-length-18389-cov-5.216210_pt1 | contig 18389 bp, 17 predicted proteins | sample MGYA00521270_ERZ842401 | MGnify/ENA primary metagenome ERZ842401 (study PRJEB31892, sample SAMEA3878208) | bioreactor metagenome | biome: Moose rumen | place: Sweden | collected 2011-10 | study: EMG produced TPA metagenomics assembly of the PRJEB12797 data set...
CTTCCGCCTGCCTACCGAGAGCGAGTGGGAGTATGCTGCCCGTGGCGGAATCGCCAGCCAGAGCTATCCTTGGGGAGGCCCCTATGTGCGCAATCCAAACGGTTGCTTCCTCGCCAACTATGAACCTCTGAAGGGTGCCTACGACGATGACGGTGGTGTGAAGACCTTGATGGTTGGCCACTATGCCCCGAATGATTTCGGCCTCTACGACATGTCGGGCAACGTCAGCGAGTGGTGCCTCGATGCCTACAACGAGTCCACCTATCAGGTGGCCAACGCCATGACCCCCTACTATAACTATGATGCCAAGGACGACGATCCGTTGGCCATGAAGCGCAAAGTAGTGCGCGGCGGAAGCTGGAAGGATCAGAAGTATTTCATCCAGGTCCAGACCCGTACCTATGAGTTTATGGACACCGCTAAATGCTACATCGGTTTCCGTTGCGTCCAGCCCTATCTGGGCCGCGTCAAGGGCGACAACCTTCGCACGGCAAGCAACGTGGCCCGGTAGCATGGCTCAACAGCAAGCAGATACTAAAGAAACACATTTCATTAACCAAACACAAAACAAGCAAGTATGAGTATCGTAGACACGATTGTCCGCAGTAAGGGCTACAAGACATTCATGGGCTATCTCTATGGATGGGGCGCCGCTGTCGTTATTATCGGTGCATTGTTCAAGATTATGCACTGGCCGGGCGCCAACCCGATGCTTATCGCTGGTATGGGTACGGAAACCTTTATCTTTATCATGTCGGCTTTCGAACCGCCCCACAAGGAATGGGACTGGAGCTTGGTTTATCCCGAACTCGCCGGCATGATTGAAGAAAACCATCTTGAACCGGTACTGGACGAGGATGGCAATCCCATTGAAGGAAGCCAGGCTGCGCCAGTCAGCAAGGATCCGCTGACTGCAAAACTCGACAAGATGCTTGAAGAAGCCAATATCAGTCCGGAACTGATTGACCGCCTCGGGCAGGGAATGCAGAATTTGGCAGAGAGCGCCAATTCAATGAACAATATGGCCAGTGTAACAGCTGCCACCGACAAATTTGTCAGCAATATGGACGGCGTGGCCGGTCAAGCTGGCAAACTTCTTGAAAGCATGCAGGGGGCTCCCGAGTCCATTTCCACCCTCTCGGCTATTTACCGCGAAACGGCCGAAAGCCTTAGCGGAGAAGTCAGCTATGTCGAGGAGATGAAGAAGATGTCTGCCAGCCTGAGCAGCATTAACGCCATGTATGAGATGCAGATCAACAATGCTTCTGCCCAGATGAATCTCAACAAGGAGTTCGAGGAGAAAATGGCTACGATGCTGACCAATTTCAGCGATTCGGCCGACGGCATTACCAAGTACAAGGAGCAGGTTGACGCCCTCACCCGCAAGGTGTCCGAGTTGAATAATGTGTATGGCAATATGCTGGCTGCCATGCAGACGCGCATTTAATGCCCCATCTGAAGTCTAACAAATACTATTGCTAACTAAAAGAGGAATAGACTATGGGTGCAACAAACTGTCCGGAAACCCCGAGGCAAAAGATGATTACCATGATGTACCTCGTCTACACGGCTATGTTGGCATTGAACGTGTCGGCCGAGGTGCTCGCGGGATTCAAGAGCGTCGGCACCGCTATGCGCAAGTCCAACGCCAACATTGTGGCCAAACTGGACGATACATATACCAATTTCGAGTTTGCATACAAGAACAGCCCCGACAAGGTGGGTGAGCAGTACAGAAAAGCCAAGCAAATTAAGGAACTTTCACATGATTTGGTGAATTATATTGATAGCTTGGAATGCGAGTTCATCGGCAGGATGATCGTCAATAAGGCCGAAATTGTAAGGGATACTGCTACAAAAAAGAAATCGACGGTTCTTTTTACCGATGAGAATATGAACGTGCTACACGATAGTGTGCGCTATGTCATGGACAAGGAAGGTCTGTTTTGGTTTACCGACAAACAGTTGGAGGACAACCACAACCCCGCAAATTTCTTCTATAAGACAGAGAAGGATGCCGCCGAAGGAAGCAAAACCAAGGCTCAACAGATTAAGCAAAAAATCATTGAGTATAAGAGCGCTATCAACCAGGCTCTCGGGGATGACTCCTCGCATGTAGTGCTCGCCTTGGATGTCTCCGATGGTGTGGATAAGGACGGAAAGCATGCAGATTGGGAGGAACTGACCTTCAACGAGGTGATTACCGGTGCGGCCTTGGTTACCCTTACCCGAATCAAGGCGGAAACTCTCAATGCCGAGTTTGATGCCGTGAATATGCTGTATAAGAAGGTGAACAAGGGTGATAAGAGTTTCAGTAATATAGAAATGCTTTCCATCCCCAAGTCGGCATATGTTATGCGCGGTGGAGTGTACGAGACCAATATCCGGGTGGGTGCATACGACCCGAACCAGCGTTTCCGCGTGATAATTAATGGGCAGTCGGTTACCTCTGACGAGACGGGAACAGCTGTCTACAAGATGACGTGCAACAACGCAGGTCCGCAGACTATCAAAGGTAAGGCTATACTCACTACGCAGGACGGAGAAGAGGAATATGACTTTACCGATGAGTTTTATGTGGCGGTGCCTTCTGCCAATGTTTCATTGGATAATATGAATGTTCTCTATGCCGGTGTAGAAAACCCCATTACGGCAACAGCCCCCGGTATGGCAAGCCGCGACATTCGAGTGTCTATCGACCAGGCTCAGGGCAAGCTGGCTCCAGGCGATGGCGAAGGAAAATACAATATTACGCCGAATGCCAATACTAAAGCAATGGAGGTAACGGTATCGGGTATGATGGACGGTCAGTTGAAAAAGCTCAATACGTTGAGGTTCCGTGTGAGGCCTATTCCCAACCCTGTGTTGAAGGTTGGCCAGTACTCGAACGGAGAAAAGAAGGCTTCGCGTAAGGACTTTGATGAATCCACCACCGTCATAGCCACGAAGGATCCGAGTTTCGACTTCAAGATACCGAGAGGCTCCATACGCATAAAGACCATGAATATCCAGGTGGGTACCAAGACATGTGCCCCGATTGAAAACAGTGGAAAACTTAATGCCGAGGTGGTCAGTGCCATCCGCAAGGCAGGCCGTGGCGACAACTTGGTTATCAACGCAACGGTGCTTATGCCCGACGGTCGTCCGCGAGACATCGACTGCGTGATCAAGCTTGCCAAGTAGGCATGAATATTTAGGAGAGAAACATATTAAAACATAAGTGCTATGAAACAGGTATTCTTAACCCTCGCCCTGACCGTGATGGTCTCGTTGGCATGCAGCGCGCAGAGTATTATTGATGCCGACAATGGCCGCAACCCGAATGATTTCTATCAGAAAGGGCTTGTTGTGGGTAAGCGTGCTATGCCTTATCCTTACTTGCGCGAAAGCGATGTGGTTTGGGAAACCACTATATGGCGGGACATTGACTTTAATGAGAGTTTCAATCAGTTTTTCTATTTCCCGATTGAGACGGCCTCCAGTACGCAGGGGCGTACCAGTCTGGTCAATCTCATTATGACTCATGCCGAGAACGGTGAAATCGATATCTATGAAGATGACGATATGACCGCTCCGATTGATTGGGCCAAGGCCAAGTTGCAGCTTACCGGCACGCCGCGCACACAGCAAATCAACGTTATCGATCCCGAGACGGGTGCTCCTATGGAGGACGAGGACGGAGAGTATGTGATGAAAGATACGACCATTGTGCCCGAGTTTGACATTGCTTCGGCCAAGAAGGTCAGAATAAAAGAGTTCTGGTATATTGACAAACAGGACACCCGTCAGAAAGTCCGCATCGTGGCGCTGCAGTTCCAGTTTCTCAAACCGGCAGCATCGCAGCAGGCAGAGGACCAGCTGGCATGGTCGTTCTGCATCCCGATGGATGACATGCGTGTGCGCCAGATGCTGGTTAATGCCAATGCCTTTGAGGAAAACAATGTGGTGGCAGAGCGCTCCTACGACGATGTCTTCATCGAGCGTTTCTTTGACAGCTATGTGGTGCGCGAGTCAAACAAGTACAACCGCGAGATTAGCAAGTACCTCACAGGGAAGGATGCCATTCTTGAGTCTCAACTGATCGAGAACAAGATATTCGACATCGAGTCCGACATGTGGGAGTACTGATGACGTTTGATCTATTGTAAGTTCATGGAGTTGCAGACGGTTTGTGTCCGTCTGCAACTCCATTCTTGTTTATGCGATTCCGGTTCGGTGCCATAGTATGCAGCCTGCTGATGCTCGGTGTGTCTTCGCTGAAGGCTCAATTGAGCCCGGGCATGATACACACCGATGAAATGGTGCCCCGGCAGCGTCCGATACCCTATCCCTATCTGCGAGAATCGGATGTGGTGTGGATGACGACTTTGTGGAAGACCATCGACCTCAACGAGGCGTTCAACCAATATATGTATTTTCCCCTCGACGAGGACGACCCGAGCGGCAAAAAAAGCCTTGCCTATGTGCTTTGGGAGGCGATGGAACGCGATGAGATACCCATCTACGAGGACGACGATATGCTTGTGCCGATAGACAACGCCCTGTTTATCGAGCGCTATACGAAGGCCGACACCATCCAGTTGGAGATTGGTTACGACGAGGATGACAATGAGCTGTACCAGACAGTGATAGTGCCCAAGCATTTCGACGGTGCCGAAGTGTTTCAATATGCCGTCAAAGAAGCCTGGTTTGTGGGCCGTCAGGACACGCGGCAGGATTCGCGCCGACTGGCCCTGGCACCTATGCGCGACATCTATATCACAATGAAGAGCACCCGCGAGGAGGTCTATATGGGACGGGCGGCGGTGTTCTGGGTGCCGATGCTCCACCCTGCGGTGCGCAATGTCTTGGCACGGAGCAAGGCCTATTTTGACGACAACAATATTGCCGCCCAGCCTTCGTGGGACAACATATTTATCAATCAGGTGTACAACGCTTTTGTAACCCGCGAAAGCAACCGCTCCAATGCCCCTGTCCGCAGCTATGTAACGGGGCGCGATGCCATTATGGAGGCCGCCCTTATTGAGGACAAAGTGGCCGAGATTGGCGACGAGATGTGGGAGTATTGAGCCGGTTTCCAGTGTTCTGTGCTGCTTTGCTGTTGTGTAGCGCCCGCCGACGGCCGAAGCCTTGTTCTGTCTGCCCCCCGCTTCACGGCACGCTGCTCATGGCGCATGCGCGACTGCCGGAATGGGCGGATTGACAATTTTTAACAGAAATATGTATTCTGAAACAATCTATCCTTCTGGAACCCAGCACTGAAAAGGATCATCTTCTTCCCAACTTCTTCCAAAGGTCTTTCTTTCTTTTGGTCAACTTCTTTCCCACTTCGGCTCCGGTAAAGGTTGAGCGGTAGATGTCGATAAGAAGGAGAAGACCGGGACGGAGGGAGGAAAGGAAGGCGTGCGCAGGGAGTGCTGTGGCGCAGGTTGCGTAAAATTTCTTGCTGCTGCGCATGGTATTTGAAAAAAAGGTGTATATTTGCAAACTCAAACCAATAAACAACCTAAATCAGCAACCAATATGACACTGCATGACATTGTAGATAAACTCGATGCTACTGTGGTACTTGGCGAAGAGCGCCTTGGCGAGGAGATGGAGCAGGTGTTTGCGTCCGATCTGATGAGCGATGTGCTCACCCTGAAGGAAACTCCGCTGCTTGTTACCGGCCTCTGCAACATACAGACCATCCGCACCTGCGACATGGCCAACCTCGATGTCGTTGTCTTCGTGCGCAACAAAAAGCCGACGGAGGACATGGTCGAACTGGCCGAGGAGAACGATATGGTTCTCATCTGCTGCCAGTATTCGATGTTCAAGGCCTGCGGCCTGCTGTGGGAGGCAGGGATGAAGCCGCTCTATTGAAATGGAATCATTAACCGACAACAACCAACGATGCATCAGGAATATACAGTGATAGAGGGCGACTTTGTCAATGCCGGCAAAGCGTCCAGTTCGGTCAAGAAGACCTTGAAACAGTTGAACGTCAATCCGCAGGTGGTGAAGCGGGTGGTGGTGGCCCTGTATGAGGCCGAGGTGAACGCCATCGCCCATGCCTACGGCGGCAAAGTGCTGGTCGACATCGACCCCGACAAAATCAGGATGGTGGTGGCCGACAAGGGACCCGGAATCCCCGACATTGCGCTGGCCATGCAGGAGGGCTATTCCACCGCGCGCCCCGAAGTGCGCGACATGGGCTTCGGAGCCGGCATGGGGCTGCCCAACATGCAGAAGAACGTGGACAAGCTGAACGTAACCTCCGAGGTGGGCGTGGGCACCACGGTGGAGATGGAAGTCAATTTCAACTGAAGGTTCGTACCTATACAAAAGAGAACATGGAATTAGGTTTGGCCAATATATAGAGTACTGCCTATGTGGGCAGCGATATGTATGAATTGAATGAGCAGATTGCAATGAATAGGGATAGTGAACAAATTAGACCCGATTTAAGTCTTGATATTGCTCAAGACCAAATACTTACTACCAAGCAACAACGCGAAAGCATAGTTCGCTTCTTGGGAGAGGAGCATTGTAGTGTACAGGAGGTTTCAGGACATCGAGTTATGGTTTATACCACTGCGCGAAAGAAGTATATTCTTTTACACCGTGCGGTTTCCTATTTGGGCAATCCTCATCCAGCATTCAAAAAACGAGTCCAATTGCCGCATTGGTATAAAGAACTCTGTGAGGACGTAAAGAAGAATAAACTTCCATACGATGTGCACTTTATTGGAGTGTATCATTACAAAGGAGTGGTTGTTTTTGTTGACTTTCTTAAAGACACGTATCTGCAAAAAATAGTTCACAACTCTTCGGCGCACATTTACATCAACGACCTGTACCAAGCGCTCACTAATGGAGTGTTTCATAAGGAAGATGTGTTTGGAAATCATATCTATGCCATTCGAGGCAATAAATTGGCAAATTACCTTGATGGAAAAGAAACAGGCCAAAGCATATTGTTCTCCTTATTTGAACGGTTTAATCAGGGGTTCACTTTCGGCCAATGGCTTAAGGTACTACCCACCATCAAAGAAATGGAAAAGGCTAATTGGCCAGAATGGAGACAAACTGAGTGGCCAGGTTGGTATCTGGAATTCAAGTTTAATCAGTTTACTATTGACAATAGTACTGCGCCGCATATAATATACACAGGCCAGTCTAATAAGAAAAAACAAAATGATACCTTCGATTTTGATATTTGGTTCAAGAAATCACAATTCTATGGCGATTTGAAATCCAGTGATATTACTGCAACGGAAGCACCGGGCAATGACCAGGCGGCATTTATTGAGTGCATCAATATGTTTGGTAAGTTCTGGTATGTTATTTATGAGCATGAGACCAAAAAAGACTCCGAGGAGACTAACTATAAAGAAGTTCGTGCTTACAACAAATACATGAAGAAGGACGAGATGTCTTATGCCAAACGCCTTAAAACAGGGGTTAAGTTTGTGAAAATGACTATCCTTGAGTTAAATCGCATAAATTTCAGAGAGGCTCTAGCCGAATTCAACCAAGGACACCAACTTGATGGCTCCGCTCGCAACCCCAAATTTATGATTAAAAAGAAAGACATTGATCGATTTGTGGTCTTCCGCTATAACTACCAGCACTAAATGAGAAAATTTAAGTTCATAGACCTTTTTTGCGGCATTGGTGGCTTTCATCAGGCAATGGCACAACTTGGAGGGCAATGCGTGTATGCTTGCGATATTGACGAGGATTGCCGAAAAACATACGAGGCCAACTACGGACTGCGCCCCGACAGAGATATTACCAAAGTTAATGCAATAACAATTCCCGAATATGATGTGTTGTGTGCAGGATTTCCGTGCCAGGCATTTTCAAAAGCAGGTAAACGTTTAGGATTTCAAGATGAAACAAAAGGGACATTATTCTTCGATGTGGAACGCATTATGCAGCAAACCAAGCCGAAATATGCCCTATTGGAGAATGTCCGTAATCTTGCCTCTCATGATGATGGCAACACATGGAGGGTAATACATCAACATTTGGTTGCCATTGGCTATAATGTATTGTGCGAGCCTGTCATATTCAGTCCGCACTATATTGGGATCCCCCAGCACCGGGAACGTGTCTATATTATGTGTATCCGCAAAGATATTGGGGAATTGCCAGAATTTCTTTTTGATACAGAGAAACTGCCGAAATGCAGTATTGACGACATAATGCAGGACGACAGTGAGATTGAAGATATAAACCGTTACCGACTTACCGAAGACAAGATAGGGTTGCTAAATTTGTGGGATGAGTTTGTGAAAAACATCAAGGGTGGTAAACTGCCGGGGTTTCCTGTCTGGAGCGAATATCTTAAACCACTGGATCCTACGGAGAATATGGATGAATACCCCAAATGGAAAATCAACTTTATACAGAAGAACAACCAACTTTATCTTGAAAACAAGTCCTTCCTTGATGAATGGCTACCTCGCGCAAAAAAACATCCGTTATTTTTTGGTGCAAAAGCCAAGTTGGAGTGGCAGGCAGGACAGTATAAAAAACCTAGCCTTTGGGATAATATCCTGCAATTCCGTCCATCTGGAATCAGGGTGAAACCCGGGACTTATTTTCCTGCACTGGTGGCTATCACACAGACAAGTATTGTCGGCAGTCGCAAGCGTTTTCTCACATTAAGGGAGTGCGCACGTTTGCAAAGTTTTCCAGACTCTTTCCTGCCTGATGTGATAGAGGCGCAGGCGTATAAACAATTTGGCAACTCGGTGAATGTTGAGACTGTGAAGATTTTTGCCAAGTATATGTTTGGCGATGAAGCGACGTTGAAAAAATACTCTGTACAAAGCCATATTATGCCTGTCAATTTTCTGGCGATTGCCAAGGAGTTTCCGGAGGAGATTATTGAGAACAAGGAGATTGTCAGTGCTGGCGGATTGGATATGACAAAGAATTTGCTAGTTTCTTTAGTCAAGAACGATACAATAGAATTATTGCTGGATGGCTCGATAAATATATATTATACAGGAAAGAAGTTTCCATCGACAGTGGAACTCAATCATTTATATTATTTCATGCCGTATCGAAAGGGAAAAGGCATCCGCGACCTCTATTATATTAAAGTGGCTCGTGTGGGTTCAAAACATGAGGTTCACCCAGAGGCTGATCCTAACGATTTGCGGTTGGTGTTCGAGATTGAATTTGTCAAACAACTTTTTTCTGATTATAAACCTATTCGCTTGGCAATATGGGAGACTTTTACGGATACAAAGTTGAGCAATATATTGGAAATGCAGTAGTCATAAGCGGGACACATAAGAAAACAACCAATAAAAAATCATAGCAAGATGAAAACACCAAGATTTTTCATGCTGTTCGTGGCCGCTGCCACGATGATGGCTTTCATCGCCTGCGGCGAGAAAGACAACCAAGAGGACAACAACAATAACAACAACCAGCAGGTGGCTCCGGCCGAGGCGGCCGCCAACACGCTGGTGGTGGCAGGAACGACCTACCGGCTCGAATGCCATTTTGCGTACGATTCGAGCGGACGCGGCTATGTGGACGCGGTGAGCGTGGAGAAGAACGAGGAAGGCGACGACCTCTACAGCCTCCGGGGCGATGCCGAAACCTACAACCGCACCTTCGACCTCACAGCCTACACGTCAGATGCCGACTATGCTTTCGGCGTGAACAATATAGACGGTTTCGGCTTCCAGCAGGACAACCATGTGGAATGCGAGCCTCATTTCTACGGTGTCGTCAATGGGCAGGAATATGCCGACGGAGCCTTCCAGAGCGGCACGCTGACCATCAGCAAGACCGACGACCTCCTCACCTACAAGCTCGGCGGCGTGCTGCGCAACGGCACCGCCGTGGCTTTCCACGTCAGCGTGCCCGCCTCGGAGTGGCAAGCGCTGCCCTGGTAGGTCGCCGTGTGCAAGCGGGCTGGCCACCCCTATAACCATTGTCCATAACCCATTAGTCCACAATAGCCATGTTCTACCACGCCCTACAGATTGACCCACCGCGCTGCATCGGATGCTCGCGCTGCATGAAGATATGCCCCACCGAAGCCATCCGCATCTTCGGCGGCAAGGCCTCCATCCAGGAGCATCGATGCATCGACTGCGGCAAGTGCTACGAGGTGTGTCCGGCGCAGGCCATCGGCATCAAGGACGACGACTTCGAGGCCATCCACCGCTACCCGCACTCGGTGGCGCTGCTGCCGGCGGTGTTCATGGGTCAGTTTCCCGACAACATCAGCGTCTCGCGCGTCTATGCCAGCCTGTTGGAGCTTGGCTTTGCCCATGTCATGGAGGTGGAGAGTGCGGCAATGGTCTATGCCGAGGCCAAGAACCGCTATGCCGCCGCCCACCCCGACGTGCGGCCGCTTATCTCGTCGTTCTGCCCGGCCATCGTGCGGCTCATCCAGATCAAATATCCCTCGCTGACCGACAACGTGATGCCTATCAAGGTGCCGCTGGATTTGAGCGCCATGTATGCCGTCGAGGAGCTGCTTTCGCGCGGCATCCCGAGGGAGGAGATAGGCCTCTTCTACATCACTCCCTGCGCGGCGAAGATAGCCGCCGTCAAGGCACCGGTGGGCGAGGAGCGGAGTCTCATCGACGGGGTCATCAATATGAACCTGCTCTTCAACCGCGTCTACCGGCACATCAAGGAGATGGGAAAGGGTCACCAGTTCAAGCCTCTCTCGCGGCAGCGGCTCAGCGCCGACGCCATCCTCTCGACGCTGACCAACGGCGAACGCCGTATCTGCGCAGCCAAGCGCAGCTACGCCATCGACGGCATCGAGAACGTGATGGACTTCCTCGACAAGCTGGAGAACGATGAGGTGGAGGGAGTGGAGTTCCTCGAGCTGAGGGCCTGCGACCAGTCGTGCGCCGGCGCACTGCTCTCCTACGACAACCGCTTCCTCTGCGGCGAACGCATGTATGCCCGCGCCCGCAAGGCGGCGGAACGCGAACGCAACGGCGAGATGCCGCGCGACCGCGAGATGGAACGCTACAAGGACTACCTGCTCGACCACGCCCTTGTCGACGAGGTGCAGCCGCGCTCGATGCTCGTGCTCGACGAGGACCGCGTCAAGGCTTTCGAAAAGATGGAGAAGATAGAACGCATGAAGGTGCACCTGCCGCAGATCGACTGCGGCGTGTGCGGCGCCCCTACCTGCGAGGCTTTCGCCACCGACGTGGTGTGCCAACAGGCCAGCCTCCACCAGTGCGTCTTCTACCGGCTCCACCTCGAACAAGTCGGCAAGATGACCCTCGACGAAGGCCGCTCAAACATGTACGCCGTCTGGGGCGACGACCGCATCGGCGGCGAGATAGAGATATAAGAAGTAACAACCATATAATCTTTCTCCAACATGAAAAAAGTGTTTTCAATCCTGACGGCCGCGATTGTAATGGCAACAATGGTAGCCTGCGACCCCGAAGAGGAGCAGCAACAGCAACAACAGCAGCAGGAGCAGCGGCCTGACGGCTCAAGCACCGCTTTTGATGCCAACGGTGCCACACGCTCCCTCTTCTCGGTGGCCGACGGACACAGGGTGCATTTCGCCTGCGGCAATCTTCAGTACAATGCTGCGCAGGGGTCCCATACCGTGGCCGGCGGCGGCACAGCACAGGGCACCTGGCGTTTTGCCAACCACCAATGGGACACCATCGGCAGCGCCAACCTCAACGGGTCCGCCACCTACGATGGCTGGATCGACCTCTACGGATGGGGCACTTCGGGCTGGAACAACGGCAACACCAACTACCAGCCGTGGGTCAGGACCAGCACCCTGGATGAAAACGAAAGCCACGGCTACGGCCCGACCGACGGCACCTCATATACTTATAGCCTGGCTGGCAACTATGCCAATGCCGACTGGGGCGCGTACAACGCCATCTCGAACGGCGGTAACACGCCCGGGATGTGGCGCACTCCTACCAATAATGAATGGGACTTCCTCATCCGCAACCGCAGCGCGTCGACCCTCAACGGCACCGAAAACGCCCGCTACACCGCGGCACAGGTGAACGGCATCGCCGGCATCATCCTCTTCCCCGACAGCTACAGCCATCCTGCCGATGTGCCGCTTCCTGAAGGCGTCAACACCGCCAGCACCACCAGCATATACACCGTCGACGAATGGTCGAAGATGGAAGCCGCCGGATGCGTGTTCCTGCCGGCAGCGGGAACCCGCGGTGTCTCTGAGTATATCAAGGGATACAGCAGCTATTGGTCGTCTACCTTCAGCGAGGAGGATATCAGCATGGCGTACTGCCTCTCTGTCGACTCCTATATCTCCACAACGCAGACCACACGCAGCAGCGGCTACCCTGTCCGCCTGATCAAGGATTGAAGCCTCAACGTCCGGAGGCGCACGCTGTCTTTCCCTTCGGCAGCAACCAGAACCCTCTCCACGGGGGAGGAACGCCTTAGACATCCCGCCCCCGTTTTTTTGATACTTTGCTGTGCCTGCAGACGCAGGGGAAAATTTACCGTTGCAAGTGATTGTGTTCACGGACACGGCACTTTTTTATCATTTTATGTGCAAATTCCCAAAAAATATGTATCTTTGCCGCTGGATTTGCATGAGCAAGACCATGTATTTGACAGAAGAGACATCACAGTATCAGAGACTTCACATGATTGACGTGTGTCGGGCGTGCTGCTGTATCTGTCGGTGCGGCGGGCTTGCGCAGCGCGGAATCCTCTAACTCCACCCAGTTTTTGTTTTCCCCTCGTCGGCAAGCCGCTTACGCCGCATTACCGAGAAGTTTTTTTGTGCTCCCGCCTGCGGGAGTGCGGATTGTTTGGGTGATAGGAAAAAAACAAATCAATACACACAGCAAAATGCAGAATGGTGTAACAGACAACCTGCTCGACATGGTGGGCAACACCCCCATGCTGGAGGTTACAAAAATGGACACAGGCAACTGCCGTCTTTTCCTCAAACTGGAAAACCAGAACCCCGGAGGTTCCATCAAGGATCGTGTGGGGCTTATGATGGTGCAGGAGGCCGAGCGGCAGGGACACATCAGGCCGGGCGACCGCATCATCGAGGCCACCGCCGGCAACACCGGCTTGGGTCTTGCGCTGGCGGCGCGCATGAAAGGCTACCGCCTCACGCTGGTCATTCCCGACAAGATGAGCGAAGAGAAGCTGAGCCACCTGGAGTCGATGGGCGTGGAGATCGTCATCACGCGCAGCGACGTCACCAAGGGCCACCCCGACTACTACCAGGATTTGGCGCGGTCGCTGGCCGAGAAGACAGGTGCCTACTTCATCAACCAGTTCGAGAATCCGGCCAACCCCCTGGCTCACGAGTTGACCACCGGTCCCGAGATATGGGAGCAGATGGAGCACGACGTGGATGCCGTGGTGGTAGGCGCCGGCTCCACCGGCACACTGACCGGCTTGACCCACTTCTTCCGAAAGACCGGCGACAAGACTCGCATGGTGCTGGCCGACCCCGCAGGCTCGGTGCTGGCCGACTATGTGAACACCGGCCGCCTGCACGAGGTTACCGGCAGCTGGCTGGTGGAGGGCATCGGTGAGGACTTCATTCCCAAGATAGCCGACTTCTCGCTGACCACCAAAGCCTATTCCGTCACCGACGCAGAGGCCTTCACTGCGGCTCACAACCTCCTCGCCTCCGAGGGCATCCTGGCTGGCTCTTCCACTGGCACCCTGCTGGCCGCAGCATTGCGCTATTGCCGTGAGAGCAGCACCCCGCAGCGGGTGGTGACCCTTGTCTGCGACAGTGGCAACAAGTACCTCTCTAAAATGTATAACCACATCTGGCTCAACGATCATGGCATTCAGATCGCGGACGCTCAATAGCGTCTCTCCCGATGCACCTGTCGAGCGCGAGAGCCGCACGACCGAGGGCATGACCGACATCTCGCGCACGCTGTTTCTTCCCCTGTTCTTTAGGGCGCAGGAAACGCGTGAAGGCGGCATTATCAACGATCCCGAGGCCGTCCGCATTGTGGACAGCCTCGGCTACGAGAACCGCAACTTCATCCTCGACCGCGAGATGCAGCTCATCATGGCACTCCGCACTGAGGTGCTCGACGGCATCACGGCTCGCTATATCGCCGATTGTCGCCGCCAGGGGCACCAGCCTGTTATCGTCAACCTTGGGGCAGGCCTCGACACCCGCGAGCAACGCTTCCCAGAGGCTCAGTGGTACCAAGTGGATCTGGATGCACCCATGCGTCTGCGCTCGCGCTACATCAAGAGCAGCCGCGCCACCCATATCACGGGTAGCATCTTCGAGGAGGGATGGACGCGCGACATTGTCCATCGCGACCATGCACTGCTGATTGTCGAAGGTGTGCTGATGTACTTCGACACGCCGACTGTGCGTCGATTCTTCGACATCGTGGCCCGCGACTTCCACTCGCCGCTGGTGGCATTCGACGCCCTCGCACGCCGCTACTCTACATTGCAGACTCACCAGAGTGTCGATGTGGATCGTGCACCGTTTCGTTGCGGAGTGAGCAGCAGTGCCGACGTGGTGCACTTCGGCCTCGGCTTTGCCCCAGTGGCAGAATACGGCTACTATCAAGCCTACCTCGCCCACGCCGACGAACTCAGCCAGCGCTATCGCGTCATTCGCTTTGATGCCACCCACAAGGTCTACCTGGTGAAGCGGCTGGCTGGCGCTGTCGCTCCTGCATAGGTCGGCACCGCTGCCCAAGCCATGCACCCCTGAGACCCCCCACTTGTCTATTCACATGTAAGTTCAATAGTCAAACATCAACCATCATGAAAGAACATCTCCAATTCGAGACCCTCGCCATCCACGCTGGCGAGCAGCCCGACATGCGCGACGGTGCCGCGGGCGACGTCGCCGCCCCCATCCACCTCTCCACCACCTTTGCCCGCCACGAGGTGGAAAAGCCCACTGCGGGCTATGAGTACACCCGCTCGCTCAACCCCACACGACGTGCGCTGGAAGAAAAGTTAGCCGCCATCGAGGGCGTTGGCCATGGCCTCGCTTTCAGTTCCGGCCTTGCCGCCGAGACCGCCATCCTCATGGGGCTGCTCCGCAGCGGCGACCACCTGGTGGCCAGCGACGACCTCTACGGCGGCACCAAACGCCTCTTCAACCAGGTGCTTGCCGGCTTCGGCATCGCGGCGTCGTATGCCGACGTGCTCGACCTCGACGCTTTCGAGCGTGCCATCACCCCGTCCACCCGCATGCTTTGGGTCGAGACCCTCAGCAACCCGCTGCTCAAGGTGGCCGACATCCGCAGCCTAGCCGCCATAGCCCGCCGCCACGGCCTCATCCTGGTGGTCGACGACACCTTCCTCTCACCCTGCTTCATGCACCCCGTAGCCCTCGGGGCCGACATAGTGATGCACAGTGCCACCAAGTATATCGGCGGCCACAGCGATGTGCTGGGCGGCGTGGTGATGACCGACCGCGACGACCTCTACGAGCGCATACAGTACTACCAGAACGCCGCCGGCGCAGTCATGGCGCCATTCGACTCCTACATCGTCATGCGGGGCATCAAGACCCTCGCCCTCCGCATGGAGCGCCATGCCGACAACGCGCTGCGGGTGGCCCGATTTCTGGAAGAACACCCTGCCGTCGGGCAGGTGGTTTACCCCGGCCTCGACAGTTTTCCCCAACGCGAGCTGCACCGCAGCCAGGCCACCGGCGACGGCGGGATAGTGAGCTTCGACCTTCGGGGCAGCGTCGCCGACGCCAAGCGCTTCCTTTCGCGACTGAAAGTGATAGCCCTTGCCGAGAGCCTGGGTGGCGTGGAATCGCTCGTAGAGTTGCCCGCCCTGATGACCCACTCGTCAGTGGCGCCTGAAGAGCGGCAGAAGATAGGCATCACCGACACCCTCGTGCGCCTGTCCGTAGGTATCGAAAACGCAGACGACCTCATCGCCGACCTCCGCCAGGCCCTCGCCTGACGGGGGGAGGAGGCAAGAATGCAAAACGAGGCTTGCGAACGGAAAAAAACATGTAACTTTGCAGCGAGAAACCAAAACAAGCAAAATAGGTATAAGAGAAAGAAAAAAAGACGATAACATAAGCATTGACTACCATTTCGCGTTCAAAATAAGCCTAGGAAACTGATTTTGACAATCGGGAAAAGATAGTTCAAGGCAAGCCTCTCAAGGATGGCCGAGTAATATTGCTGGTAGCATGCGCCTATGGGCGTGAGCGGCAATATTACGAGGGTTCTTTCCTAGGCTTCCCTTGAACGCGATGCAGGCTCGCGCCTTTCTTGTTGCCGAAGAGTGATTGATAGCAATGCGCTAATCAATCACAAAATGATAAAGGTAACAGAGCAGAACCTAAAAGGGTTTTCGTTTATTGACCTATTTGCCGGGATAGGTGGGTTCCATTATGCGCTTTCTTCATACGGCGCAGAGTGTCTATATGCCTCCGAGTGGGACAAACCGGCGCAGGAAACATATTTTGCCAATCATGGCATTATGCCTTCGGGGGACATTACAAAAATTGCTGCCGAAGAGATACCTCCTCACGATATTCTTTGCGGTGGATTTCCGTGCCAAGCATTTTCGATAAGCGGCAAGAGGCTCGGTTTCGAGGATACTCGAGGCACACTCTTTTTTGATATTGCCCGCATTGTAAAGCACCACCGCCCCAAGGTGGTGTTTATGGAGAACGTGAAGAACCTGGCTCTTCACGATGCCGGTCGGACATTCAAGGTTATTGTGGGTACGATGGAGGAACTTGGCTATACTATGTTCTCCAAAGTGCTAAACAGCGGACAATTCGGTGTTCCGCAGCACAGGGAACGCATCTACATGGTATGCTTCCGGAAAGATGTCATCGGGGATAAGGTGTTTGAGTTTCCCAACTTCACAATGGCTTCTTCATTGAAAGATGTGCTTGAGCCCAACCCGGCAGATGCCAAGGTTATAGATCGGCCGGATATCCAGATGTATCGAACCGTGCAAGAACAGACGACGACAAGTCGCTGCCCCAACAAACCTTTGCAAATAGGCATAGTCAATAAAGGCGGTCAGGGAGAACGCATCTACGACCCTATAGGGCACGCAATCACATTGAGTGCATACGGTGGTGGTGCAGGGGCAAAGACTGGGCTATATCTTATTGGTGGGGTGGTGAGAAAACTGAGCCCTCGTGAGTGTGCAAGATTGCAAGGATTTCCCGACGACTTTATTATTCACCCCAACCTGCAGCAGGCCTACAAGCAATTTGGCAACAGTGTAACGATAAATGTGCTTCAGTATATCGTGGAAGAAATCACTAAAACATTAGGATTATGTCGTCAGTGATTAGCGCCATTGAGCGAGGAAGCCTTACGGCCAGACATGGATTTCAGAATGAAAAGGAAGTTGCTCAGAAATTCAACAACTGGCGTTTCGACGAAGATGCCCAGCATTGGCTTCGTGTGATGAACTACGATTTGAAGGATATTGAACATGTGGAAGCCGTAGTACTTTCCGGCTACAAGACAGATGTGCAGGTGCAGGTTACAATCTACCTCAAGATGGCCATTGACGTACGGAATCTGCAAGTCAAGCTGGTGAGCAACATGAACGGTTTTAACCAGATAGACAAGCGTTGGATTGACAGATACGTCGAATTGTGGGATATTCCTGCCGGGGTTGTTTCCATTCTGCGCAGGTATACAGGTGAGTTACCTCCTACCATAGCAAACCCACGCGACAAGCGGCGTATGTTCGCCGACGAATTTGACCGTCGTGAGCAAGGCGTGATGCTCGACTGGCTGCGGAACAATCAGTTTATGATTGTAAGCGACATCTTGAAAGGGCGAGGTGAGTTCGCTGCCGAATGGATTCTTGTTGCACAGAAAGTGTCGCACAATGCCAGGTGGGTGTTGAAGCCGATGAACTATTGCCTTAACTTCTTTGGGAACGGTGGCGTTGAAATCACCCATCGAGGGAATTTCCGTATCGGCAAAATCACAATGCAGCGCAAAGGTGGCGACGGTGGGCGCGAAACGGCGAATATGTTGCAATTCAAAATAAACCCGGCTGAATTGTTCAACTGAAGGTGCAATAATTATCCCAAGGGAATATGCAAAGAAGGCATGGGATTTCTTTCATTGCCATCGAAAGATATCTTTCGGTGGCAGCAAAAGATGTTGCTGTGATGAAAGAGTGTCCACATAGCCATGCGTCGGCAATGGGGAGGGGTTGCCTTTCATGATGTGGATGGGCAATCCTGTTTTTGCTATTCGGGGAGGGCGGTGGTGCTGGAGGCTTTCAGTTCGACGAGTTCGCCGTGGGCGCGGATGTGGTCGGCGAGGGCGCGGAAGAAGCGGTGGCGGGAGAGGGTGGCGGCGTTGCCCACGATGATGAGTTTCATGCGGGCGCGGGTGATGGCGACGTTCATGCGGCGCAGGTCGCGCAGG
>ERZ842401.3785-NODE-3785-length-18382-cov-28.596060_pt1 | contig 18382 bp, 11 predicted proteins | sample MGYA00521270_ERZ842401 | MGnify/ENA primary metagenome ERZ842401 (study PRJEB31892, sample SAMEA3878208) | bioreactor metagenome | biome: Moose rumen | place: Sweden | collected 2011-10 | study: EMG produced TPA metagenomics assembly of the PRJEB12797 data set...
CGTCGCCGCTGGCAAGACCGTCGTCCTGCACTTTTCCGGTAAGGACGGGCGTGCTGCCGGAAAGGTCCCAGACGTCTTCGTCCCAGCCGAGGGTCCTCGCCGCATCGGAAATGGTCCCGCTGTAGGTACCTGATCCGTGGTACGGGGAATAGTACTCGTAGGAGGAGGCGTCCGGATTGGTCACCGGCAACAGTGAAGTCGGGGAAGCGTTTGCCTGGTCATACAGAGTGAACACATCCGCATAGTCGGTAAAGGAAAGCGTCGAACGCCTGAGGCAGTTTTCCAGCGTGGTGTACCGGGCCGTAAAGCCAATGATGGCTCCCGAGCTCCAGTAGTTTCCGGAAGGAGTGTTTTTGGTGCGCGTGGAAAGTGTCGTCTGGCCCGCTATGCAGCCGCGGACGATGTTGTCCGGACGGGTGACGGTTTCCTGACCTTTAGTGCCGTTGTCAAGGTTGGCATGTCCCGCGATTGCACCCAGACAGCGCGTGGCACTGACCCCGGCGGTAGTGAAGCAGTTGATCACTTCCGTCTCCTTGATGGTGATACCGCCGATTATTCCCCCTATGCGCTGGCTGCCATACACCGTGCCGCCAACCTGGCAGTTGCGTATGGAGACGGCGCTGTTCCGGTCCACTCCGACGAGGCCTCCCACATAGTTGGAAGCGTCGGAACGTACGGTGCCGTCGTAAGAGCACGAATTGAAGTAAGCGAATCCGGCACGCCCGGCAAAGCCGCCGACGCCGCTGTCTCCGGCATTGGCCGAACGCGTCACGCTGCCGCCGGTTACGTGAACGTTGTAAACATCGGCCTTGAAACCGGTGTAGCCCACATAGCCTCCCAGCACGCCGCAGGTGCCGTAGTCGCAGGTTATGACTGGGTCCTCGAAGGTGACATTGCAGCATCTTCCGTACAACAGGCCGAAGAAAGACGGTTTGTTGTAGCTGTCCGTAGCATTGGCGTACGAACAGGAGAAATTGCTGATGGTATGGCCGTCGCCGTCGAAATCGATTATGTAGTCGTAGGGGCTTGCCCAGTTGAGGGGCACCCAGGGCTTGGCGCTCAGCCAGTCGGCCATGTCAATGTCGTCTGTGAGACGGAAATACACCCTCTCCTGATGCTTGAGGATTCCGCTCGTGTGCATGTTGTCCAGATGCTTCGCATTCGCGAGGAGATATGGACTCGACGCGGAGCCGTCACCGCCGGCAAAGAGGTCCTCGGTGAAACTGCCGGCCCCGGGCAGGGCCATTATGTTCTGATAGCCGGCCTTCAGGGTAACCTGGCTTCCGCCGGTGCCCCTCGAAGCCGAATAGCAGGTTCCGTCGGCATCCGTCACCCTCACGGAGACGTCCGTGAAGGCTATGTCGTCCCATGGGCTCTGCATGTAAACGGTAAGAACATGCTCCGAGGTGAGGTCCACGCCGGTGACGTTGAGGGCCCTTTCCAGCTTGAGTACGCCTCCGTCCTCTATCGCCATTTCCACTTTTTTGGGTGCGCTTACCGCCGCCGGCAGGGTAAGTTTCAGCTTCACGATGCCGCCGCGCTTGAAGGTGCAGCCGTGGTCGGTGGCCCATTCGCTGTTGAAGGATACGCTTTCCACGTCCGCCTTTGCGACTCCGGAGAGCAGCGCGGTGAACACCAGATGCCCGGTACTCCCGTTTCCGCTCTGGGTAAGGACAGCACTGCCGTCTTCCGCTTCGGCGAGAGTAGCGTATGTTCCGGGGCAGATGATATTGAAATAATCACCTGAAACCTCCGGGCCGCTGAAATGGGCGACATGGTCGGTATACCCGTCCTGAATGTCCAATTGCCCGCTGTGGAGGGGGTCATCCCTGTCTATTACCCGGATTTTGTCTTCGTCCTGCCATGCGAGATGCAGGCCGGTGCCGCCGTCCGGGACGGAGAAGGAAGCCTTGGCGAGCGGTTCCCCGGGGATTTCCACCCGGATGGTCATCTGCGGAACGGGTTCAGGTGCTACCTGTTCCAAGGCACAGCCCGCCAGGGCAAAAAGCAGAATCGGGAATAACAGGACTACTTTTTTCATTACAGAAGATTATCGATTATCGGTTTGATTATTCCCTCCATCACCGTATAGGCATCCGGATTCGGGTGCAGGCGGTCGTAGAGGCAGTATTCTTCTTTGAGTGCAAGGCCGTCGTCAGCGGCGAGGGCGGGGTAGTAGTCGCAGTAAATGAAGCCCTTGTCCGAAGCATAGGCCCTAATCATTTCGTTCAGGGCAAGGATGTGCGCACCCTTGGTATTGGGATTGCTTAGCCGGCTGTACACCCTGTTGCAAGGGGTTACGGAGCAAAGAATCACTTTGATGTCTGCACCTTCCGCCTGCTCTGCCATCGAGGCGATGTTCTCCAGAATCTTTTCCTTGGAGAATCCCTGCGCGAGGTCGTTGGTTCCGCCCATTATGACTACTATGCGCGGGTCGAGGTCGAGTACGTCGCGCTCGTATCTCGACAGCATCTGGGCGGTGGTCTCCGCGCCGACGCCATTGTCGACGTAGTTGTTGCTGCTGAAGAAACCGGGGTGCCAGGTGACCCTGACGTTGTCGCCCGTGTCTTCTAGCCAGGAAGGGAGGGGGTCCAGCGGAATGACGATCTTGGCTTTGGATATCTCCCTGGGATCCGTGCCCCACTGCCAGGTGATGCTGTCACCGATGAAAACGGCGACGGGTCCTGTTTTTGACTCCTCCTGCCGGTCTTCCGGCATCGGAGGCTCGACGACGGGCTTCTTCCCGCAGAAGAGGAGAGTCAATCCTGCGAGAAGAAGAGCCGCCGGGCAAAGTTTCAGTATGGTTTTCAAAACGGTTTATTTCAAAGTGGGTACGGATCCGCTGAAGTCCCAGATGGAGGAGTCCCAGCCGAGGGTAGTGGAAGCCAACTCGGAGAGAGTCTTTCCGGCCTCGACTTTGCCGTGATACGGGAACTGGGGATAGCCGTCCTGCCCACTGGCAATGCTGGTTGCAATCGTCTCAGTTCCATCCTGCTTGACAAGAGGATGTGTGGAACTTACATTTGCATGCTGATAATCCGATTCAGGAACCCAATATGCCGTAAGGGACATGGACGGATTACGATAATTGTCCGTAAGCGTGCAGGTCGGGAAAGCAACTCCGATTACAGCGCCGCTGCTCCAGTTGGTGGAGCCATACGAAGCGGGAGTGACTGCATCACTCCATGCTGCACAGTTGCTTACCGTCAGAGCAGCTGAACCCGTGACACCTATGAGTCCGCCGAGTGCGAATCCGCTGCCTGTTACATCACCGGATGCATAGCAGTTGCTGATACTGACGGTGCCTTTTTCCTGGTAGCCGACCAAGCCTCCGGAGTATGCATTTGCAGCCACATTGCCCGTGGCATAACAATCCGCAATGGTTGCCGTGCCGCTTGTAAGCGTTACGAGTCCTACAAGACCGCCGACATTGCGCTGTATGCCGCTCATATTGCCGGTAGCATAGCTCTTTTCAACCGTTCCGGCAAGCATCTTACCTACAAGGCCGCCGATATCACGGCCGTTGGTGGTCTGGTTGACGGTAACGGAGGAAGAGCATGCGGAAATCTTCGAAGAAGCCCCTTCGAAATAACCGACCAGGCCGCCAAGACAAATATCTTTGTTCGAAGCAGTGATGGAAGATATCGAGCCGGATGAAGAACAGTTGGTATAATTACTGTAGCCTACACCGACAAGGCCGCCGATGTAGACGTTGCCCTCGACGACAACGTTTTCAGCCGTGCAGCCGGAAATCTCAATTCCGCTGTCAGTCTGACCAAACATTCCGCCTACCCGATCCGCTGTTGAAGAAACCGTTGTATTGATTACATGGCAGTCAGAAATGGTGCCTGTAACCTTGTTTGCATAGCCGGCTAACCCTCCCAATCTGTTTTTGCTTCCATTCTTCACTTCTGAATTCTTTACAGTAATGCCGCTTATGCTGCCATAATTGCTGCCTGTTCCGATGTAGCCTGCTATAACACCGGCAGTTTCACTTCCAACAGTAATTGTAGCATTATCAACGACAAGGTTTTTAACCGTTCCGTAAAGGACACCGAACAGACTCGGGTAAGCCACTCCACCACAACTGAAATTGGAAATCGTGTGACCGTCACCGTCGAAATTGATACCCTTGTCATAACCGGTCGCATTCGCAGGGACCCATCCGGTGACGGGGGTCATGTCGATGTCGTTGAGAAGCTTGAAGTACTTGGTTGTGCCGGATTCAAGGTCCTCGTTCATGTGGACCATGTGGATTGCCGCGGAAATCAGGTACGGATCCCCTTCCACGCCGGTGCCGCCGGCATAGCGGGTGACGGTGTCCCAGACGCTCTTGTCGAGCTGGATCACGTTCACCTTGCCGGCCTGCAGGTAGAAGTCCTCGGTGAGGGTGATGTCCTTCTTCCACTCGAGGCCGTCGCCGTCGACTATCTTGAGGGTCACGGTCTCCCCGGTAGAAATCATGTCGGAATCAAACTGCGACAGAGCCATATATGCCGTAAAGGCGTGCTTGGCGTCGAGGGTGATTCCCGAAAGGGCCAGCGAGAGGGAACTCGCCTGGGTGGAGCCGTTGTCGGTATAGAACACATCCGTTCCGGCCTCAATGGAAACGCTGGTGACGGTGGTCACGTAGTCGGGCATCTGGATGTAGAACTTGAGGATGCCGCTCTGGTCGAAGGACCCGCCCGCGGGAGCCGCGAACTTCACGTCGCTGAAGTCGGAAAGGCCAGTTATCTTCGCAGTCCATGCGGTCTTGAGATGGCTGAGGCTGGCATTTCCCGTCTGGGTCTGGCCGACGAAGGAGAATTCGTCCATGTCCGACACGGATGTCACGGTGCCGGGATAGAGCACGGTGAAGGAAGTGCCGCCGAGAGCCGTTCCGGTGAAATTCGCCTTGGCTCCGTCAATGCTTGTGAGGGTGAAGACGGAGTATTCGTCGGTGTCCTCGTCAATGATGGTGAGCCTGTCGCTGTCGCTCCATGCCAGGTCTACCGCGCCCGTACCCTGGGTGAAATCCACCTTCGACGCCGGGTTGGCGGAGGGAACGGTGGGAAGCGTGGCGGTGATGGTGATGAGCTCTCCCGGCTGGTAAACGGGAGCCTTGTTCTCTTTTTCACATGCGGCGACAACAAGAACTGACGCCAGTGCCGATGCTATGTACTTGAATGCGTGTTTCATGGTGTGCCGTGGTTTAGAAGATTTCGGAAAAATCGGTGAATGTAACTTCATCGATGCTGCCTATGGCCAGATCGATGGCGAGGGAGTCAAGCCCGCTTGTCAGGACGGGGTCCTTCCCGTTCACTTCGAAGACGGTCGAAACGGGAGTTTCATAAGGATGCAGTTGTTTGTTTTTCATGGTATCAATTATTGTTCAACTATTACGAACTGGGTGTCGCGGGCACGTTCGTTGCCCTTCTTGTTGTCGTTGATGGGAACATCCACGATGTGGGTATTGCTGTCCCCGAGACCTTCCACGCACATGGCGGTGGATCCGCCGCCGTCCATGTTCAGCGCATACTGGGGATTGAAGTTCTTCACGAAGAACTGGGTGAGTTCCCTGGCGGACATGCCCTCCGCGAACTTGCTCTGGCGTCCGTCCACCACAAGCATGATGAAGTGGTTGTTCTCCGTGAGGGCTATTGCGGTGCGGGGATGCCTGTGCCGCTGGTGATACTGGGGCTCTTCGGTATTGAGCTTGCTCCAGTTGCTTATGGTGTAGTCGACGAAGGTCTCCCCGACCGGATTGTAATCATCTATGAGCATCGGGGAGCTGGAGATGACGTCCGCTTCGGTGGAATTGTAGTAGAATCGGCGCTGCTCGGAAATCAGGGCGCTTATCTCGGAGGTTGAAGGCTGTACGTAGGGCCGCCGGAGTTCGCCGGCCTTGGCTATATGCAGGCTGCGGGCGCAGTCTCCGAAGAATCCGGCCTCGCTCTTCCAGTTGAGGACTCCGGTAGACCCTATCACGGTGTTGGGAAGGGCGGACCTGTCCTTTCCTCCGGCCCTGATGAAGATGGACCCGGCCTCATATCCGCCGTTTATGGTCGCGATGGCGTTCTGGGCCTTGTGTACGGCCGAAACCGTGGCGGAAGGATTGGTGTAAACCAGCTTCACCGCGTAATCCGGATTGGAGAGGTCGAGGTCGACGGCGCACACGTTCTGCGCGGAGCCGGTCACGGGGTCCGTCCCCGAGAAAGCGTAATAGGTTATGCCCGTGCGCACGGTGACGGAGGTCCATCCGTCGCCGGAAGGCGTGACCACCTTCCCGCGGTTGGCCTCCCACGCTCCGGCGGGAGTGGTGCTTCCGGGATCTTCCGTGCCCGGGTCTTCCGTGCCGTCGTCCCCGGGTTCTTCCGTGCCGGGCACGACAGGCGCCGGGGGTTCTATTACAGAGTCCTTTCCCCCGCAGCCGGAAAGCAGCAGGGGAAGGACAATCAGAGTCAGTAAACGCTTTTTCATCACTGTTTGAGTTTGGGGGCGTCTCCTCCGAGGTCCCAGATGTCGGTGCTCCAGCCAAGGGCCGTCGCCTGCGAGGATATGGTGCCTTCGGTGCCGGTGTAGTTGCCGGTGATATTGTCGTCGAGCCCCGCGGACTTGACGCCGCCGTGGAAGTTGAGCGCGGCATCCCAGGCTATGCACTTTGTGACGGAAGCGGGGGCGGTATCGACATAGCCGATGAATGCGCCCACTCCGGTACCGGTGCCCGTTACGGTCGAGGCCTCGTAGCAGTTGGTAATGGTGTTTCCGCCCTTGCAAACGCCCACGAAGCCGCCGACGCTGTTGTATGTGCCGCCGACGACGGTCGCCACCGCATAGCTGTTGAGTATGGTGGCATTCTCGGGATAGCCCGCGAAGCCGCCGGTGTTGGCGTTGCCTGCGGTAACCGTGGTGGACTCCACATAACACTTGTTCGCAGTGCAATAGAACACGCCCGCAAATCCGCCTGAATGCTGCGCCCCGGAGATGGTGGCGTTCTTCACATAACAGGAGGTGTAGGTGTTGTCATTGCTGGAGTCGCCCACGAAGCCGCCTACGCGTCCCGACTTGGTGGCGGTAATCCTGGCTCCGTCGGAGTAGCACCCGGTGAACTCGGCATTCGCGGCCTTGATTACGCGGCCTACGAAGCCGCCGACGGGAGAGTTGCCCGTCGCATTCCTGCCGGCGGTGATGTCGCCGCCGAGGAAGGCGCAGCCGGTAACCTTCACGGGAACTGCAGTGCCTATCTGGCCGAGGAAACCTCCGGTATAGTAGCTGGATGCGTTGGAGACATCTGCCTTGGCGGTGCAGCCGCTGATGGTTGCGGCGGCGGTGACATTGCCGATGAATCCGGCCGCGTTGCTGCCGTTTGTCGTCGCGGTCTGCGAAACGGTCGTGCCTGTGACATGGCAGTCCGTGACGCTGGAAGAGGCGGTAGCCAGCACGCCGGCAAAGCCGCCGACGTTCTTGCCCTCGCCGGTGACGGTGGCGTTGCTTACGGTTACGCCCGTGCAGCTGCCGTCATAACTTCCGGAGCCGATGTATCCTGCCACCACGCCGGAATTGTTGCCCTTGGCGTCTATGTCCGCGGAATCCAGGGTGAGGTTCCGGATGCTGCCGTAGAGCACGCCGGCAAAGCTGGGATAAGCTACGTCTTCGGTGATGGTGAGCCCCTTTATGGTCTTGCCGTTGCCGTCGAAGTCTATTCCCTTGTCGTAAGGAGCCGCGTTATTGAAGGGCACCCATTCGCCGCTGCCGGTGAGGTCGATGTCGGCTTCGAGCCTGTAGTAGCGCACCAGCCCTTCGAGGAGGTCGCCCGCCACGCATAGCAGCTGCTCCTTAGTTTCGATAAGCCAGGGCGAGGAGCTTGTGCCCTTGCCGCCGGCATAGTGCAGGTTCTGGGTTTCATCGGCCCAACCGGTGGCCGGGATGGTGAAGGTGTTCACCACGCCGGTACCCAGCACGGAATCCTTCGCAAGCACTATGGTGCGGCTGACTATCTTGCCGTCGCCGGTGAGGCCCACGTAAAGGCTGGTGCCGGCGGCGAGCGCGGCTTCGTTCCAGGAGCTCACGAGCCATGCCGTGAGGATTCCTCCGGAAACCGTGCAGCCGGTGAGGGTGAGCGAGAGCCTGTCCGTCATGCCGTCGCCGTTTCCGGAATAGAACACGGGACTGTCGGCGGAAAGGGTCAGGGACTCGGGGGTGGTAATCCCGTCCGGGAGGCTTATGCTGAATTTGATGACTCCCGTCTGCATGAGGGTTCCCCCGTGGGTGGCCGCCCATGCGGGGCTGAACGAGAACTCGGTGTAGCTGTCAACGTCGTTCAGGGACGCCTCGTAGCGCAGGTGGTCCAGGTTGTTGTTGCCTGCCTGGGTCTGTGCGCTCCAGTCGGAGCCGGAGATGCTTTCGCCGGGATAGAGGATGGTGAAGGAGCTTCCCTTCACCGCCTTGCCGGTGAACTCCGCCTGCTTGGGGGTGAAGCCGTCCTTGATGGTGAAGATTTCGGTGGTCTCGCCTATGACGGTGAGCTTGTCGCCGGCGTTCCAGGTCCAGGAAAGCTGCGTCTTGACGCTCGCGCCCCTGGTTTCAGGACCGTCTTCCGGGATGACGGCACGGATGGTCACCGTTTCGGGGTCCTGCAGGGCGGGCTGTTCCGTCCTTTCACAGCAGACGAAAAGGACCGGAAGCATCAGTGCTGATAATATTCTTGTTTTCATGGTGGCTCTCTCCTTTAGTAAATCTCGTTTTCGTCGAAATCGGGAAGCTGCCCTTCGGGATTGGCGCCGGAACCGTCATCCTCGCCGCCGGGTACGGCGGAAGAGACCTTAAGGACCGGAAGGTCGGCGCTGAAATCCCATACGCTCGGGCTCCAGCCCAGCTCCCGGGCCACGCTGGAGACCGTGGAGCCGGCAGCCGCCGCACGTCCGTGGTAGGGATAGTTGTAGGTACCTGTGCCGTCGGCCTTCACCAGCGGTGAGCCGGGGCTTGCGTTCGGCATGTCGTAGAGGACATTGGCGCTCTGGGAATTGCACTCGTTGAAGATGAGGTCGGGCTTGCGGATGCAGTTCGTCAGATAGCTCTTGACCGAGGTGTATCCGGTAATCGCACCGCTGCTGTAGTGGGCGTCGTCATCCGAGTTGGTGGCGTCTATGGCTTCGTTCCATGCGATGCAGTTCTCCACCACGTATTCCGCCTCCGTGTCCGTCGGGAGCACGCCCGAACCCTTGTCGAGGTTGCAGTGCCCGGCTATGCCGCCTATGCAGAAACCTGCCGTCAGCGTTGACGTGGAATAGCAGTTGCGTACTTCGGTGCCGGCCTTTATCAGGCCGCCGAAGATGCCGCCTATGCGCTGGGTGCCCGTCACGCTGCCGGAAGTCCAGCAGTCCTTCACGACGGACTTGGCATTGTCGTAACCGATGAGGGCTCCGCAGTAGTTGGCGTTGCTGGTAACGTCCGCAACCGCCCAGCAGCGCTCGACGGTGCCGTTCACCCAGCCTGCGAGGCCGCCCACGCCGGTCTTGCCGCCTCCGCCGGTGACGGTGCCCTCGAAGGAGCTGTCAGTCACCGTGCCGTAATGGATGCGGCCGAAAAGTCCGCCCACGCCGCGGTCTCCCGCATTGCTTGTCACCTCGCCCCTGACGTGCACGTTGCGGCAGACTCCGGGAAGGTCGGTGGTGCCGCAGTAGGCGCCCACGGTTCCGCAGGCGTTGGTGCCGTCGTTCACGATCTGCGAGTTTTCGAAAGTGAGGTTGTAGCAGTCGCCGTAGAGCACCCCGAAGAAGCTCGGATAGTTCGCGAAATCGCAGTGGAAGTTGGAAATCGTATGCCCGTTGCCGTCGAAATCCACCATGCGCTTGTAGGGCGATTCATAGTTGAGAGGAATCCACTTGACCCCGGTCATGTCCACGTCGTTCCGGAGGCGGAAGTAAACCTTCTCCCCCTCGCTGAGCTTGTCGGACATCGACGTCAGGTCTGACGCCGAGTAGATGTTGAAGGGATCCTCCTTGGTGCCGGAGCCCGCATCGGGAGCCACATAGGCCTTCTTCACGAGGATATAGCCGTACGGGTCGTCTGCGGGCGCCCAGTTTTCGGTCTCGGCCACGCGGTCGATGGTGACGGGAAGCAGATAGACCGTCCCGTCTTCCATGTCGGTGGTGCCTATGCTCAGTTTGGCGCTTGTCGAAGAAGTGCCGTAGCGGGGCATCATCACCTCGTTGGAGGTGAATTCGTAGGCCGTGACCGGAATCATTTCGTAGGACGTGCCGCGGGCGCCGTTGTACCTGGCAACCCCTTCGGAATCCCCCTTGAAGGAGATTGTGAGCACCACGTCCGCCACGCCCGTGTCGGCGTCGGCCGCAGCCTTGACGCTCACGGTCTTCGTCTTGCCGGGGAATATCTCCAGGACGTCGGTCACGTCGAGCACCTCCGCACGCAGGACCGCCGTGGTCGTGGGCTCGCCCTTGGCGTCCATGCCGGTCTCCACTTCGGGATTGCAGGCGACGGCCGCGCAGGCGAGAACTGCCGCAAAAATAAGGTTCAGATATCTTTTTTTCATGGTCGTCTTCGTTTAGAATGTCAAACCGTCGTCCCATCCGGGATTCTGGGTGAGCGCACCTCCGGAGAGGTTGCGGTCGTCGGTGGGGATGGGATAGAGGTAATCCCTGTTTTCGTTCCAGGAACGCTCCACGTCTCCGTGCAGCAGGATGAAGCCTGCGGTGCCGCCGGACAGGAACACGTCCTCATTCAGTTTCTTGGCCACGGGGGAGGTGGAAACCGTGCTCGCCGTGAAGATTTCGAAATCCAGGCTGCCGTCGGAGTCAAGGTCGTAGGCGCCTGCTCCGGGGAAGTACGCTCCGTAGAAGGGGGCGTCGAACACCTTGCCTTCCTTCCAGCGCATGAGGTCGTAGTAGCGGTGACCTTCCTGGCAGAGTTCGACGGCGCGCTCGCGGCGGATTTCCAGGATGACCCCCTTGTTGGCGTCGGAGAGGAGCACGGGGCTCTGATATCCGCCGTAGGCCGCATTGGTGAGGAAGGCGTCCGGGTTCGCATTCGCGTCGGCCATGACCAGGTCGGGCATGCCGGCGCGCTTGCGCAGCCTGTTCACCGACATGTCGAGGTCTTCCTGCTTCAGGGCTCCGGACTCGGCCTTCGCCTCGGCGTAATTGAGGTAGACTTCGGCGGAGCGCATGATTATGAGGTCGATGTCGCTGTTGTTGTACTGGTCCTGGTCGACCGTGGTCACATACTTGTCGGGATGATACCCGGTGAAGGACACCTTCAGGTCCGGAGCGGTAGTGGTCGAAGTGCCCATGCGCATGTAACCGGGGGTGCGGATGCTCTGCGCAAGGCGCGGGTCGCGGTTCTGGCATTCATCGGCGAAGCTCTTCGTCTGCCAGCCGTCCTGGTCGGTGAAGCGGGTGCCGTCTTTCATGAGGAAGCTGGCCACGAGTTTCTTTGTCATTGCGGGACAGCCCATCGACCCGGCGGTCATGGTGTTGCCCGCGCTGTGGGTAGCCCCGTAGGCGCTGTTGTAATTGCGGGCTATGATCACCTCGTCCGTGAGGGCCGTGGCGTCATTGGTGTGGAAAAGGTCGAAATAGCTGGCATGCAGGCCGTAGCCGCTGCTCTGGATGAACTCCTCCGAAACCTTGGCGCACTCTTCCAGATACCAGGTGTAAGGCTTGGCGTCGGAAGGCAGGCCGGCGAGGGTGGGGTCGCCCGCATGGTACTTGCGGAAGGTGCCTTCAAAGAGGAGCACCCTCGATTTGAGGGCCATTGCGGTCCATTTTGTCACCTCGTAGGCGCTCTTGGTGGACGGGAGGCTGGCGATTGCGAAGTCGAGGTCCTCCAGCATCTTTTCCATCACGAACTCGCGGCTGTCGCGCGGGCGCCTGAGCTGCTCAGTGTCGGTGGAGCCGAGGGGCTTGTCATACCACGGCACGTCGCCGAAGCGCTTCACCTTGGCAAAGTAGAAATACGCGCGGAAGAAACGGGACAGGGCCTCGTACTTCACGCGGGCATCCTCGTCCTTGCACTGGGGAAGATACTCGATGAGGGTGTTGATGTTCCTGAGGGCCGTCCAGGTCCAGCCGCTTCCGCTGGCCGGAATGGTGCGCTTGCCCATGCCCTCGTTGGACATGTTGTTCTGGGTGTAGTGGTCGTCGTTGGCGATATAGAGGTCTGACGCCGGGAAGAGCTCGTAGAACGATATCGAGAAAGCCTGGAGTTCGCTCTCGCTCTTGAAGAAGGTGTCAGAGGTGAGCCTGTCCTTCGGGACCGCGTCCAGAAGGTCGTCACAGCCGGTGAAGAAGAACCCGGCAAGCACTGTCATCAATGCGAACAATATCTTTTTCATTGCAGGATTCATTAAAGTGTTACGTCTATTCCGAAAGTGAAGGTTTTCTGCCAGGGATAGAGGCGGAGGTTGCCTCCGGTCATCGCCATTTCAGGATCCACGAACTTGCCGTGCAGTCCCGGGGCATAGTAGAAGAGGTTCTCGCCGGAGAAGTAGATGCGCAGCTTCGAGACGGGGACCTTCCGCAGCATCTTGTCGGGAAGGGAGTATCCGAGGGTGAGGTTCTTGAGGCGCAGGTAACCGATGTTCTGCAGGTAGCGGTCGTTCGCCACGCCGAGGGGACGGTTCGCGTTCATTGCCGCATAGCCGCGGGGGCGGGGGAAATACGCGTCCGGATTCTCCTCGCTCCAGCATTCGGTGAGGAAGTCCCTGGGGATGAAGGTCTGGTAGGGACGGGCATAGAGGAACCAGAACGAGCGGGCGTCCGCCGCCGGGTACCAGTCCATGTGGCCTATGCCCTGGAAGAATACGGCCAGGTCGATTCCCTTCCAGGATGCGTTCATGTTTATGCCGTAGTTATAACGGGGCTGGCTGTTGCCTATGACCTTCCAGTCGCCGCTGTCTCCGACCTTCTCGGCTCCCTTGTCGATGGCGCCGCTGTAATCGATGTCGGCGAACTTCATGTCGCCCGCCAGCAGGCCCTGGGGGAAAATCTGGGCGTCGTTCACCTTGGACTGGTCGACCGCGTAGGCCTTGGCTTCCTCGTCGGTGGCGAAGAGCCCGTCCACGTGGTAACCCCAGATGTCGCCGTATTTCTGCCCGACCCAGTAGGTCTTCGCGAAGAGTTTCTCGGGGTTGTTGAAGCGGGTTATATAGGAGACATAGTCGCTGAACACCACGCTCACCCCGTAATGGAAGTCGCCGACGGAGTCTTTCCAGCCGAGGGAAAGTTCATAACCCGTCGTGCGCAGGTCGGCGGTGTTCTCCTGGGGAGTGCTTGCGCCGTAGACGGCGGGCAGGGGCTCTCCGGCGGTGAGCATGTCCTTGGTGTCGCGGATATAGGCCTCGCCGCTGAAATCAAGACGTCCTTTCAGCATGCTCATGTCCAGGCCGAAGTTGCTCTGGATCGAGCGTTCCCAGGTAAGGCCCGAGGAAACGGGGGCGGAAAGGCTCGCCTGCGGGAGGTTGGCGCCGCCGAGCAGGTAGCTCGACTTGCCGCTCGTGCTCACGGTGCGGATGGCCGGATAGTAGGAGCTCATCTGCTGATTGCCGAGCTGGCCGTAGGAGGCGCGCAGCTTGAGGTTGTTCACCGTGGACTTGACGTTCTTGAAGAAAGGCTCCTCGGAAATCCTCCAGCCCACCGACGCGGACGGGGAGAACACCCAGCGGCTTCCGCGCAGGAACCTCGAAGACCCGTCGTAACGGGCGTTCAGTTCCACGAGGTATCGCCCCTTGTAGTCGAAGTTCAGACGGGTGAAGTAGCCGGCGAGCTTGTATTCGTTCTGGCCGCCGGAAGTCTCCATGCGCTTTTTTCCGTCGGGGTCCGCCGGGTCCGCTCCCACCAGGTTCTGGTCGTTCAGGTAGGTGGAATAGAGGTTGTAGCCCACGAGCCCGAGGTCCTTGATCCAGCGGGTTTCGTAGTTCACGCCGGCCATAGCCTTGAATCCCAGACCTTTCGCGAAATCCTTTTCATAGGTGGCGTACAGGTTGTAGGCCTGGTAGATGGTGGTGTTGGCGCTTTCCGTGAGCTTGTCGAGGAAGGGGTCGGCCGAATCATATACTTCGATTACTCCCGGCTCCTGGGAGTAGCTTCCGTTCACCGCGCGGTTCAGGTAGCGGTTGTACTTGAGCGTGTAGGTGTAGTCGCCGCGGACGGAGAGGCCGCGCAGCGGGGTGAGGGTGAAGTCCACCGTCTCGCTGATGTTGTCCACGTTGTCCTGGTTGTAATGATCCCCTGCAAGCAGCATGAGCAGGCCGTCCATGAGGGTGTAGCCGTTGTACTTTGTCTTGTAGAGGGTGCTGCCGTCGGGGTTCACCGCGGGATAGCTCGCGAGGGCGTGCACCGTGCTCTTGGCGAAGTTGTTGTTGATGCCGCTCTGGCCGGGATAGAAATAACTGCTGTTGAAGTAGCTGGTGTTGGAGCCTATGCGAAGCCAGTCGGTCACGTCGAAGTTGATCTTCGCGCGGAGGTTGGCCCTCCTGTAGTTGTCTGGGTTGACCTTGAACATTCCCTGCTCATAGGAGTAACCGCCTGAAACCACGTAGTTTACGGAATTGGTGGCCCCGCTCATCGAGATGGTGTGGCTCGTGGTGGGCTTGATGTCGTTGTAGAGGACATGCCACCAGTCGGTGTTCGCGTAGTAGTTGTACACGTCCTTGCCGTTCTCCTGGGTTATCACGACCCAGGGGCGGGCGGGGTTCTCGGTTTTGTCGTTGCGGCGTATCCAGAGTTCCTGCATGTCGGCGTCGGAGTAATTGGCGTACTTGGTGCCCGGGCTGTAGGTGCCCCAGAACAGGTTGTTCAGGTACACTGAGTCATAGCCGCGGGTTTCGTAATCTGTGGACGTGGTGGGGGCGGTGACGCCGAAACGTCCGCTGTACGACACCTTCGCGCGGCCGTCCTTGTCCTTGGAGCCGTTCTTGGTGGTGACCAGAATCACGCCGGCCGAGCCGCGCGCTCCGTAAATCGCGGCCGCCGCGGCGTCCTTGATCACCGAGATGTTCTCGACGTCCACCGGGTTGAGGTACTGCATGTCGCCCTCGACTCCGTCTATGAGCACCAGGGGCGAACCGCCGTTGATGGAGTTCCAGCCGCGGATGTTCAGCGTGGCGGCCTGGCCGGGGCGGCCGGAGCCGGAAGTGACGTTGAGGCCCGGGACGGATCCCTGCAGCATGTGGGCCACGTCAAGTGCCGGACGGTCCTTGATGGCATCCGACTTCACCACCGACACGGCGCCGGTGAGGTTGGCCTTCTTCTGGGTGCCGTAACCCACGAACACCACCTCGTTGAGCATTTCGTTCTCGTCTTCAAGGGTGATGTTCAGCACTGACGAGCGCCCCACCGTGACCTCGGCGTTCTTGTATCCGAGGGATGAAACCACAAGCACGGTCCCCGGGACGGCTTCTATGGAATAACGTCCGTCGAGGTCCGTGGAGACGCCCGTGTTGGTGCCTTTCACAAGGACGCCCGCCCCGGGGACGGGTTCGCCCATGGAGTCCGTGACGCGGCCCCTCACCCTGCCGGTGTCGGCGGCCGCCTTTTTGGACAGCACTATCATTTTACCGTTGATGCTCACGTCTATCCCGTTTCCGAGTATGGACCTGAGCGCAGTTTCCACCGGGACCTGGTTGAAGGCCGCGGTTACCGGAGCGGAATCATCCACTTCGTCGGAACGATAGAAGATCGAGAGCCCCGTCTGGGCCTCAATCTCTCTCAGCACCGTTTTCATGTCCTGCCCCCTCCATCTTCCGGTCACGTTCTGCGCCGTGGCGGTCAGGCTTGCGAGCAGGAACAGGAGAACGATGATTCCTGTTTTTCTGTGCGGTTTCATAAATGGTTGTTTATCGTGTTGGTTGATTGTGTTTTCCGTCTATGTAAACATTGTCCCCGTCTATCCTTATCCTGACCGGGACGGTCTTCTCGAGGGCGAAGGCTATGTCGGAAAGGGTTTCATTGTTGCGCAGGGAGATGTTGAACCTGTAGTCCAGAGCCTCCGGTGCGTTGAAATGGAATTTCACCCCGTACGTACGCGAAAGCTTTTCGGCAAGTTCCGAAAGGGTGATGTTGTCGAACACCAGGCGGCTCTCCGTCCAGGCGCAGAGGTCTTCCGGATTTTCCCGGGAGCGCACGAACGTGCCTGAAAGCAGGTTGAAGCTGGCCGTCTGGCCTTTGAAGAGGTCTATCCTGGCATCCCCGGAGGAGAAGATGACATGGCCGTCGGTGACGCCGGTGACTATGCTCTTGTCTTCGGGGTAGGCCGAGATGTTGAATTTCGTCCCCTTCACTTCCACTGCAGCGCCTCCGCAGTCCACGATGAAGGGGTGCTTCGCATCTTTGGCTACGTTGAAATAACCCTCGCCCGACAGGACGACGGTGCGCAGCTTCCGGCCGAAGCCGCTGTTGTAGCTGAGCCTGGAGCCCGAATTAAGCCACACCTCGGTGTCGTCCGGGAGAAAGACCTTGCATTTTTCGCCGACGGGGGCCTCCGAGACGTAATTCAGCACGGGGGCCCGGCGGGCCGGGATGATGAAGAAGGCCGCGGTGAGAAGCACCACCGCCGCGGCTGCCGCGTAGAAGAAAGTGAAGTTTTTCCTGTTTCCGCTCTTTATCAGTTCCCCTTCCTCGAGGGTCTGGCGGACTGCGATGCGCCCGAGGACCCTGCTCCAGTCTCCGTCGCCCGACGCCGCCTCGGAGGCAAGCCACTCATCCTCCCAGGCATGCAGGGAGGACATGTTGGCGGGATCGGACTTCGCCCAGGCACGGAGGTCCTTTTCGTCCCCGTATGAGATGTTTCCGCGGAAATAATTGAAAGCCTGTTGTTTTCGGTCGGTCACGTTTCAGTCGTCATTAGGTTGTGATACCTATATAACAACGACGTGCCCGGAAAACCAACCCCGGGGTACAGATTTTTTTCAGACGAGCTCCGAAACTGCTATGTCGAGGCCGGCAAAATGCCTGGAGAAGATGCCGAGGGCGCGGTTTATGTGCTTCTCGACGTTTTGGGTGCTGGTGCCGGTGCGTTCTGCTATTTCCCTGGTATTCAGACCCTCCAGGCGGCTCATGCAGAAAACCTCACGGCATTTCGGTGGCAGTTTGCGCATCACCCGCCAGATTTCGGAGCGCAACTCCTCGAACATGAGGTCGTCCTCCGGAGTGATGTCACTCGCAAGGGATATGGGGGGGGTAATTGCCGCACCGAGGCGCGAAACCCGCTTCCTGTAGTTGATGCAGGAATTGCGCACCATGACGAAGAGAAGGGCCCCGGGAGAAACGTCCCTGAGGGTGAAGCGCCTCTCGTAAAGGCGGATGAAACACTCCTGCACGATGTCGTCGGCCGCATCGGGTGCATCCACGAGCCTGGCCGCATAGTTTTTCAGACGCGGATAATACTGTTTGAAGAGGGCTTCGACATCCATATGTCCGCAAATATAATTATTTTTGCATACACTATAAAAAATACAGAACATGAGAAACCTGCGCATTGCCATCATTGCTCTTTCCGGCGTCCTCGCGCTTGCCGGCTGCGGCCGGGGCCGGCAGAAATCAGACACGGCAGAACTGATCCTGGGGACCTACAACGTGGGAGTCTTCGGAAAAAGCGGCTCCAACACCACGGAAATGGTCGCCTCCATGATGAAGGAACTCGGAGTGCAGGTGCTGTCCCTCAACGAGCTCGACAGCTGCACCGTGCGGCATCCGGAATTCCAGATAAAGGATTTCGCGGAGGCCATGGGGGAATGGAACTACAACTTCGCCCCTGCAATGGATTACCAGGGAGGCAAATACGGCATCGGTACAGCTTCTTCTGCCAGGCTGCAACCCGTCCGGCAATACGGTATCACGCTCGACCAGGCGGGAGGGGCCGAGCAGAGGGCGATGGCGGTGAGCGTGTTCGACTCTTTCGTATTCTGCTCCACCCACCTCGACCACAGGTCATTCGAAGCGCAACTATCCCAGGCTCGGCAGATATGCGCTTGGGCATCAGCCAATTACGGCAGCAGCGACATACCGGTCTTCCTCTGTGGGGATTTCAACGCCGAGCCCGACAGCGGGACCATCAGTCTGATGAAAAAGGACTGGACGATCCTTTCTCCGCTGCAGCCGACTTTCAGCGCCGGGAATCCGGTCAAATGCATCGACTATATAATGGTCTACAAGAATGCCTCCAAGCGGGTGAAACTCCTCGACAACGGAGTAGCCGCCGAATTCAAGACAGGCGACGTCACGGTCGCCTCCGACCACCTGCCGGTATTTGTGAAGGTTAAGTTGGACATTTAAATAACTTTGCCACTGTATGAACCTCAAATCCCTCGCGAAAGACACCGCCCTGTACGGACTGAGCAGCATAGTCGGCAGATTCCTCAATTATCTGCTGGTTCCGGTATACACCC
>ERZ842401.3786-NODE-3786-length-18381-cov-3.431518_pt1 | contig 18381 bp, 16 predicted proteins | sample MGYA00521270_ERZ842401 | MGnify/ENA primary metagenome ERZ842401 (study PRJEB31892, sample SAMEA3878208) | bioreactor metagenome | biome: Moose rumen | place: Sweden | collected 2011-10 | study: EMG produced TPA metagenomics assembly of the PRJEB12797 data set...
GGGGGCTCAAGAACGCCGGTCTCGGGATTGCGGGTGCACTGTTCGGGCGTGAATTTGAATGCGCCGTGGCTGGTGCCGATGGCGATCGCGAGGGAATCGCAGCCGGTCTTGCTGACGAACTCGACAACCTCTTCCGGTTTCGTGTAATGTGCTTTGTCGGCATCGACGCTGACATCGTCTTCGACGCCCGCGAGCTGACCGAGTTCTGCCTCAACCATTACGCCATGAGCATGCGCATACTCGACGACTTCTTTCGTTTTCTCGATGTTCTCGGCGAACGGATAATGCGAGCCGTCAAACATGACAGAGGTAAAGCCGCCGTCGATGCAGGACTTACAGGTCGCGAAGTCCGGACCGTGATCGAGATGCAGAGCGATAGGAATGTCGTTGACTTCGAGTGCCGCCTTGACGAGGTGGACGAGATACTGATGGTTGGCGTATTTGCGAGCACCGGCAGAGCACTGGAGAATGACGGGCGAGTTGAGCTCGGCAGCCGCGCTCGTAATCCCCTGGACGATTTCCATGTTGTTGACGTTGAATGCGCCGATTGCGAAACCGCCTTCGTGAGCCTTCTTAAACATCGCTTTGGTCGTAATCAATGGCATATACATTACCTCCCAAAATATATTTAAACAAAACAACCCCCGGAAGCCTTTCGACTCCCTTGAAAAACTTACGCTGTTATTCTATCACAGCTTAAACTCAAAATGCAATCGTTTGTTGAAATATTTTTTGACAATTTGCCGCCGCATGATATCATTCGTTTCAAAGATTCAATCAGAGGTGAAGGTCATGAAAAAAATTCCGATAATCGGATTGACGATTTTAATGATGTTGACGATGTTGTTTTCGTTCGGTTGCGGAGATGAAAGCGAAGCGGTCGCGCCGCCGACTCATGATCCGATCGGCGAGATCATCAAAACCATGACTCTGACAGAAAAAATCGGGCAGATGGTGATGATCGGAGTGCAGGGAACCGCGCTCGACGAAGATTCCATTTACATGCTTCGGCAATTCCATTTCGGCGGCGTGATTTTCTTCCAACGCAATCTCGAGTCGATAGAGCAGACGAAGAGATTCATCAACCACATTCAACGCCGCGCGGACGAAAAGGTGCCGATGTTCTTTGCAATCGATGAAGAGGGCGGTTCGGTCTCGCGGCTCGGACATTTGATCGGAAGCGCGCCTTCGGAGCAGGAGATCGGGCTGAGTGAAGAGCCGCAATCCGCTCGACATTGGGCATTGGAGACGGCAAAATCTTTGCAATCGATCGGATTTAACGTGAACTTCGCGCCGGTTGCCGATGTCGGAAAAGATCCGCGCGACTTCAGCGGTGATCCGAAGATCGCTGCGGAGTTTGTCAACAATGCGGCGCAAGGTTACGAAGACGGCGGCGTGATTTATTGCCTGAAACATTTCCCCGGCATCGGGCGCGGCATCATCGACTCGCACGACGAAATTTCGGCGATTGACGTGCCGTTTGAGGAGTTGCGGAAGGTTGATCTCATGCCGTTTCAAAAAATCATCGACACGCATCCGCATGATCGATTCATGATCATGGCGACGCACATCGTGTTTCCGGCGATTGATCCCGACAATTCCGCAAGCATGTCTTACGATGTGTTGACGGGCTTGTTGCGAGAACGGCTCGGTTTTGACGGCATTATCATCACGGACGATCTCGAAATGGGTGCGGCGGCGAACAACAACACGTTCAGAAAGATGGGCGTGAAGGCAATCAAGGCGGGAGCCGATATCGCGCTGGTCTGTCATGAATACTCGCATGAACAGGACGTTTATCTCGGATTGTTGGATGCGGTGGAGCACGGCGAAATTTCAGAAGAGCGGATTGATGAATCGGTGCGGAGAATTCTCCGCGCGAAGCTCAACAATCTCGCCGTCAACGGGGCGCAATGACATGAGAGTTTCGTTATTGCAATTCAGATCGGAACTCGGAGCGGTTGAGGAGAATTTCAAACGCGCCGCGCGGCTGATTGATCGATCTTTGATTGAAAAGCCGGACGTGATCGTTCTGCCGGAATTGTGGTCGACGGGCTTTTATCCGAAGCCGCTCGAGGCATTTGCCGATTCGGAGGGGCAACGAACGCGCGAATTTTTTTCGACTGCCGCGCGGAATAATCATGTCAACATAGTCGGCGGCACGGTGCTCGTCCGCGACGGAGATCGATTTTTCAATCGAAATTACGTCTTCGATCGGAACGGCGAATGCATTGCCCTGTACGACAAAATTCATCTGTTTTCGATGTCGAAAGAGAACGAAGTCTTCACTGCAGGAAACTCGCTCGTGCATTTCGACATTGACGGCGTGAAATGCTCGGTGATCGTCTGCTACGATTTGCGATTTCCGGAAACGGCTCGGCGATTGGCACTCGACGGCGCGGAGTTGCTTTTCATTCCGGCGGCGTGGCCGTTGCGGCGGCTCGAGCACTGGCGGATATTGACTCGGGCGCGCGCAATTGAAAATCAATTTTTCATTGCGGCAGTCAACGGCGCGGGGCATTCGATGCTGATCAATCCGTGGGGCGAAGTGTTGATCGAAGGCGATTCCGATGAAACCGTGTTGACTTCGGCAATCGATCTCGACGCAAGAAAAAAGATCGGCGAGACAATGAATGTTTTCGCCGATCGACATGCCTTGATCGATCGCATTTGAGATCAATCGCGTTTAATTTTCGGAACCGTTTGTTTCAATGAGCGAAGTGCCGTTGTTGAGCAACCACCATGACAACGTGCGCATCATCGACACGACGTATTTCGCATTCGTCTTTTCCGTCGACAAATTTACTTGAGTCAATTCCTTAGACGCCAGATGCGGCAACAATTCAACCGTATCGGCGTCTATTTTTCCGATTGTCGAGTCGCTGATATAAACTTCGCGACTGAATCCCGCGCCGTTGCTTTTATTCAGCGGCGGCGCAATCGAATGATACGTAAAATCCTTCGGCGCGATCAATTCAATCAGCGTCGGCACGATCGAAGTGTGACCGCCGACCGCATCTTCCGGCAATATATTTTTCGTAACTCCGTTGCCGTATAATACGAACGGCACGCTGTAATGCTCGAACAACGTCGGGCGCGTCGACGGATCCGTTCGCACCGCATGATCGCCCGTGAGTACAAACAAACTGCTCGGGAATTTCACGCTGACGTTTTTGATGAATTGCGTTGCCGCCAAATCCATATACCAATAATGCCCGAGCTCCACCGCCAAATTTTGCGCGTCGTCGACATACGGATATTTCATCATTTCCTCGCGCACTCGCGTCGTGTTGTAGCCTTCGGCAGTCAAATTCAGATTGTACGGCGGATGATTGGTCGTCGTCATGATCAAATGCACCGTCGGCTTTTCGTTTGCGAGATGATCTTCAAGCGCATTGAAGAGATTTTTATCCGTCGTACCCCATGCATTTTGTTTCGGCGCATGAAAATCCGGATAGCCGTAGAAATTGTCAAACCCCTGCGCGAGCGCGAGCTTGTTGATGTTATCCCACGAAGGCACGCCGCCGTACCAAAAATCGACTTGATATCCCAAACGCTTGAAAGGCTCCGCCATCGAAGTCGGATAAACCTCGGTGTAAGTGCGCGGTTGGTAATTCACTCGAATGTTGACGTCCGACAAGCCGGTTACCAAGCCCGTGATCGCCATCGAAGTGAAATCGCCGTTCGGCAAAAAGTTTCGGCTGTAGTAGCATTTTTCTTCCGAGATCAGCGACTTCAATCCGTCCGCAATGTGCAGATCGTCATACTTGCCGAGCAGAGGCCACTGCATCCAATTCTCGCCGAGAATGATGAAAATGTGTTGCGGCTTGTCGATTGAATTTCCGCCGGTCTTGCGCTCGAGATACGGCACGAGATTTTTCTCATCGAGCTCGGAATGCCCGGCAATATCTTTCGCATACGACATGATGTTTTGTTTGTCGACGCCGGAAATATCTCCGATCTGCATTCGCTTCTCAATTGCATGCGCCCGATACAACGCCTGCACGTCGTCAAGAATGCACTCGTTTAAGAAGTAATCGCTCGTCACGCCGGCATTTTCCCAATTGATTCCTCCGGCGTAATTCAACGAACCGCCGAAGCGAATGAACAGCCCGATCATTCCGATTGCAAAGAACATTCCTACCGTGAAGCCGATCTGTTTGCCCTTGGTCGGCAATGTCGGGAGCGGCGATGTTTTCAACAGCAGGATTCGGCTCAAAATCGCAACGCATATGACCGTCAAAATGATCGCGAGCAGAAATCGCCAGATGAAGCCGTAACTCTCGATGAATGTCAAAAACAATGCGCCGATGTCATCGTGCAGCCCGTGGATCACTTCCATGCCGAATGTCGATTGAAATTCTTTGTAATACGGAAAGCGCGCTTGAAACAGTATCGACAATATAAACGAAGCGAGCACACCGATTGCAAGGCGAACTTTCGAGCCGAGTCCGATGATCGTTGCAAACAGGAATGAGAACAGCGTAAAAATGCCCGCTGTCTTCAGACTTAATCGCAAGCCCGTCCAAAGCGCGGAAGCAATTTCCGAAGTCGGAGTTTCCGGCGTCATGTAAGACGACGACATCATCGCGATGAAAATCAATCGATACACTTCAATCAGCAACAGCAGGAAGAGGAACAATCGGACATCGCGTTGCAAGCCGTCAAAAAATCTCTTCAAATAATTCACGTCAATGTTTCCTCACTACCCTGAACAAAATTTTTCCGACGCCGGGCACTCTGCTCAATGCCGCCGTCAACAAATACGATCCGAAAAAAATCAACAGCGTCCAAACCGTCGTGCGAATGCCTCGACTTGCAATCGAGTCGAATAAATTGAATTGCAGGAACAGGCATAAGAGCGGAACGTGGACGAGGTAAATGCCGAAGGAATATCGCGATAAGCCGACCGTCAATCGATTGACGTGAGTTGCGCGTTTCAAGAGCAGGAACGAGCCGATTGCGGCGGGCGGCAACAGACAGAAATTATTCCAGATCAAAAACAATTGCCCGCGATGAAAGAAGTCGAGCTGAACGAGTGCCATGGCATAAGTCAAGGCGATTGTCATTGCGAGCAACCCGAGCCGAATCGCCTTTCGCTCGGTCAGCGCGTCGAGTTGCGGCTCGAAACGTCGGAGCATGTAACCGAGAATGACGTAAGTGCCGAACATGCCGCCGGAGAAATTCACGTCGATCCAAGGAAACAATTCCCGCTCGGTAAAAAAATTCGCCGTCGGCACGATGAAGTAATACACGTAAGCAACCGCCGTCAACAGAAACAATTCGCGATCGGAAACGAGCTTCAGCGTCCTCGAAACGACCGGAATGAAGAGATAAATGCCGAGGATCACGCCGACATACCATGAATGAACGAAATCGACGCCCTTGACAAAAATCATGTTGCTTACAAGCGTTTCGAGGCGGAGCGGTTGCGCGTTGGCGACGAACTCCGCTTCCGGCGGGATCACTTCTCGGAATGAATTGAAGTCGAGCACCGCGAGGAGCACGTTGTAGACGATGATCCAGACTTCCCACGTAACGAACATCGACAAAAAGTTTCGGCGATAGAATTTCATTGCCGACTGTTGATCGAAGTCGCGCGCGAGAGGCAAGTATCCGCTCAAAAAGAAAAACATCGGGATGCTCAGCCGATTCAGCTCGAACAGAAAAGTGAGCAGGTGCTGTTTGAAAAGCGGCAGACCGTTAAAAAACTCGACGTTGTGAAAGGCATAGATCGTTTCCATTATATGCTCGAAAGGAACGCAAAAAATGGAAACCGCGCGGATTAAGTCGAGTCCTTCGATGCGTTTGTCTGAAATATCGTCCGACGCTCCTTTTTTTATTTCATCGACAGAATTCTGCGCTCGACCTGCTTGACGGTCAGTCGTTCAAGACAATCGTCGCCTTTCGGACATGAACGTTTCCAACAGAATTTGCACGTCCGATCGACTTCAAGCGCGTTGTCGAGCTGATCGTAAGGACCGTTTCGATTGGCGTCCGTCGGTCCCATCAACATCACCGTCCGAACGCCGAGCCCCGCCGCCAGATGTACCGGTCCGGTATCTCCGCCGACTACCAAGCGCGCGTTTTTGATGATATGCGTCAACTGCTTCCAATTCGTCTTGCCGATTAAATTGATCGGAGGAATGTTGGCGAGTTTCGTGATCTGTTGCGCGCGCTGATCATCGACGATGCCGCTTCCGATCATGATCGGGATCACGTTCAGTTCGTAAAACCAATCGGCGAGTTCGGCGAAATGCTCAACCGGCCAGCGTTTATTCGGCCAATTCGCGCCGATCGCGAGCAGAATAAACGGGTTTTCAAAACGCGCGCCCTCGTGCACGACGATCGCCTCTGCCTTCTTTGCTTCGTCTTTTGGCACTTCGAGCGGAAAAACGACCTTGTCGACGCGACAACCGATCGCCCGCGCCGTGTCGAGATATCGCTCGACGATATGCCCGCGCGCGTTTTTGCCGACGACCGGCTTGCTGACTTTATCCGACATCTCGCGCATGTTGCACATTCCGAGTTTGATGTTCGAGCGCGCGAAAAATGCGATCGCCGCCGATTTAAACAGCCCCTGCAGATCGAGAACCGCGTCGTACTGTTCGGATTGAATTTCGCGGCGAAACGGAAAAAATCTCCGCGCAAAGCCGCGAAACGATTTAAATTCCTTCTTCTGAAACAAAATGATCTTGTCGACGTACGGATTCATCGACAAGAGATCAAATGACGGCGGCTCGACCACCCACGTCAATTTCGCGTCGGGGAAGGTCTCTTTGATTGCGTAAGAGACCGGCAACGCGTGAATGACATCGCCGATTGCGCTCAATTTGACAATCAAAATATTTTTGAGCTCACGCTCCAAAGATCACTTCGCTCCTCTCAATCGATTGATGACGTTCGTCGTCGAGCGTCCCTCGACAAGTTTGACGAATTCCACATGCCCGCCGTATTCTTGCACAATCTTTGCTTCCGGCAATGTCGAAAGAGTGTAATCGCCGCCCTTGACATAGATATCCGGCTTCACTTCCGCAATCACCGCTTCCGCCGTCCGCTCGCCGAAGATCACGACGTGATCGACCGCGCGGAGTCCGAGCAGAACTTCCGATCGATCTTCTTCGTCGTTGATCGGACGATCCGCGCCTTTCAACAGCCGAACGCTCGCATCGGAATTGAGTCCGACGATCAAAACATCGCCGAGCGATTTTGCCGTGTTGAGATATCGGACATGCCCGGCATGCAGAATGTCGAAACAACCGTTCGTAAAGATGATCACCTTGCCGCGCGAACGCAATCGCTCGCAGAATTCGGCAAGACCTTTCCTTTCAAGCAACATTCGCCGCGCCTCCGATCACTTGTTGCCGAGCACGCGCTCGAGTTCCGTGAAACCGACGGTGCTCGTTCCGAGTTTGCGCACGGCAATTCCTGCCGCAAAATTCGCAATCCGCGCGGCAGTGATCGGATTAAGTTTTCCCGTCAATGCGAGAATGAACGCCGACACGCATGTATCGCCCGCGCCCGATACATCAAACACTTCGCTTTTATCCGAAACCGGAATGTGATGCACCGCGCCGCCGCGCTCGAACAAACTCATTCCGTTTTCGCCGCGCGTGATCAAAACCGCCGAGGCATTTGTTTTTCGCAACAATTCCGCGCCGCCTTCGATCAAGTCACCCATGGTGTTGATCTCATGCCCGACGAAGACTTCCAACTCCGTATCGCTCTGCTTGACATAACCTACTCCGCCGAACCTTCCGATATCATATCGCGAGTCGACAATCGACGGGATTTTGTTTTTGTTGGCATAATTGATCAGCCACTTTTTGACGTTTTCGGTGATCGTGCCCGAACCGTAATCGCTTAAGACAATGCCCTCGACTTGCGGCAGAATTTCATCGAGTTTTGCGATCAATTGTGTCTCGATCTTCTTTGCGAGCGGCTCTTTGCTCTCGTTGTCGATGCGAACGACCTGTTGACTTACGGTCGCGCGTCCGCCCGCAATCACCCGCACTTTCGAGATTGTCGGACGACCGGTATCCGTCACGAGCCCCTCGACATGCACTCCGAGATTTTCGAGCAACTCGCGGAGTTTCGCCGCGTAATTATCTTCGCCGACCACGCCGACCGCAAACACTTCGCCGCCGAGCGTCGCCGTATTCGCCACAACATTCGCCGCGCCGCCCGGCACGATCTTTTCTCCGACCTGTTGCAGGATCAGCACCGGAGCTTCGCGCGAGATGCGCCCGATCTGCCCTTGCAAATACACGTCCGCAAACATGTCCCCGATTACCAGTATTTTTTTGCCCTGCATTTTTCTGATTGACGTTGCCAATTTCTGCAATACTTCACCTTCTTAAAATTCAAATCACCACGGAGTGAATTGCCAATGAGCCTCGAATTTGTCGCGCCGCTCCCGATATCTCATTATCAATTGCGAGCAGTGCAAGTCATGATACCAATAATAATCCACATCCTGCACATTGCTCCGCTCGGCGTCGAAATTCAGCCCGACCACGACGCGATTTTTCGCATCGAACCGATAACTCAATCCGGTCGTGATCTTCTTGGAATAGTCGTCGTTCTCGAAGTCAAACAGCGAGTTCTTTTTGTTGTTCTTCGTATAGTAATAGCCGACAAACGCCGCCGAGCGATCGTCAAATTCTTTCAACAGCCGCGTGCCGTAGTTGATGCCGTTGACCGTCGAATTATCCGAACTCTCTTTCGTGATTGTGTAACTCGTTCCGAGCGTCAAAATCCAATTTTTGAAAACGATCGGATCGCGCGCGAGCCCGACTTCATACTTTTGATGTGTACTCTCGACGGAATTGCCGCGCCAATGCCCGATCTCGTAACTGAAGCCGTAACTCGCCGGCAGATGATCGAAATGCCGTCCGTAATGCAAAATCAACGACGGCTCTTTTTGTATCCAAACATTATCGCTGTCACTGTAAAAGCCGTAGACGACTCGCGCGCTTGCATCACGATTGCCGTAACGAACCTCGGTATTGCTCCGAACGCCATGTTTCGTCTCGAAATGCAATTGTGTCACGTTCTCGAAATGATCCGCAATCGGAAATTTAAACCGTTGCTCGATATACGCGCCGTGATCTTTGTTGTAGCCGACGCGCGGGAAGTCGATATGATCCGTCTCGCCGAATTTTTTCTCGTCATAATCCTTCGTGCCGACGACCGTGTCTTTGATCCAAAACTTGATCTTATACATCTTAATGACTTGCTCGGGCCAAATCTCCATTTTCTTCGCGCTGACATGATAATCCGGACGACTCGCACCGCATTTCGTCTGCGTCGCATCAAACGCCACGATGTGATCCGGATAAAATTCAAACCGCTTGCCGGTGATGTAATATTCGCCCGCCTTGCCTTTCGCACTGCCCATCGTGCCGCGCGACGTGCCGTAATTGTAAGTCGTTCGGAAGCCGTCGAGAGTGACGCGCGGTTGCCCGTCGACGACCTGCAACATGTGTGCGCGCCCTTGAATGTTGACGATCTGATCGTTGACATTGCCCGTTGCCTTGTCTGTCTGAAAGCGGCGACCGTCGAGTTGAATTATATCAACCTTGCCTTGCGCAATGAACTCGCCCGTTTCCGTGTGGTAAACAAGATCATCGCCCTCGAAAACTGCGGGAGCGCGTTCGTCCGGCGTCAACAAATCCGGATTCGGCAATTGAGCTTTTGCCGCCGCAATATCTTCGAGCAGTTTCGTCTGTTCCGGCGTCAATTGATGATCGCGTTCCTCGCGGCGTCGATTTTCGATGTAATCAAACACTTCAACATCCGTATCGGAATGCGAACGATACTCCGCGCCCGCCGAAGTCGGCAATAACATCAACGAGGCGCATATGATTGCTGATAATTTTTTCATGTCATTCAATCTCTGCATTAATTTTTTTTAATCGAGAAGATCGCCGCCGTCCATGATGAAGCGGAGCAACTCGGACATTTCCGAATTGGGAGCGTATGCGCGGAAGTCTCGCGGCTCGTCTTTCGACTCGAGCACGTTTTGCGTTTCGTATTCAATCGTCTGCGAAGAAATGATTTGATATGCCTTCTCGGCATGATTAAAGCGAACGTCATAGACGAACATGCGATTGGCTCCCGCCTTTTTGACGGCGATGCGCGCGAAGATCACATTGCGACTTTCGTCTTCGACGCTGTCCATGTCGACGTAATAGCCGGTGTTGCCTTCGGCGTCGACAAATTGAAAATTTTCCGCCGAGCACGTTGACATCAACATTGCGCCGATGAGCAACGCCCGGATAATCGTCGGAAAAAATCTGTTCACTGCACTCCTCCTCTCATGTTGATATGATTGTACTCTTTATCGGCGTTTAAGACAAGTAAAAAAAATTTGCGACGAAATCGGAAGGAATCGAAGATGAAACAATAATGAATGCCCATTGCATGATCGTGCTTCGGCGTGGTATGATTTACGCGTCGACAGGGAAGTCGGCAGTCGCAGTAAAAAATTCGGCAAGTCAATCGGAAGGAGAAATTCAAAATGGCATTTGCATATCAGATGATTGAAGACAGAAATTATGACGAGGCTTCGGAGTCGAAAGTCATCGACATCGAAAAATACCTCGACGAAGATAAAGACTTGGCAAAATACGGCGCGGTTGTGTCGTTCATTATGGTAGCGAAGGGCGTGCTCGGCTTGCGCGAATGCTCGCATCTCGTGCAGATCGCGAATGATACCGGCTGCCTGATTCGGCTGATCTCGGGCAAGAAGAGCGGCTCGACGAAGAGCATTCTGTCGTTGGCAAATCTCGGAATTCAGAAGGGCAAGAGTTTGGTGCTGTCGATTCACGGCGCGCGCAATGAAGAAGCGTTCCGCGAAGCGGTCAAAGTCATCAACGGTGAAACCGATTCCAACGACGCGTAATTCAATCGAAATGTAATTCAATCGAAATTCGATCAAAAAAAAGGCGGTCGACGTTTTAAACACGTCGATCGCTTTTCGTTTCGGAAAAAGTCATTCCGATTTGACTGAAACGATATGCGGTTGCGCCTTCTCGAATTCAATCAAGGCTTCGCGCCCGCGCAAAATATCGGACTCGAACATTCGATTCCACGGAAATACCACCATCAACTCTTCCGAACCCGCAAACGGCGGAAAATTATTTTCGACAAAAGTCTCAAGCAACTTGGTCGTCCGTCCGCTCACCGCGTCGCGCTTGTCGCCGAGCTTGCCGTAAAATCCGTCGCCGCGAAGCCACGTCAATTGCCGCGCCATGATGTTGCGAACATTCGCCTGATACGCCCAATCGTCGAGATATCTCGTCAACAGCAGATCATCAATCGCGCCATTCGGCATCATCTTGCCGAGCATTGCCGTGCCGAGCACAAAACCGGTCGAGTTCGTTGCCGTGTTCCAGCCGCCGTACGCATTGATTTTGAACAGCAAACCGCGATTTTTCAACTCTTCCATCAGCGCGTTATCGGAGCCGTTGGCGAAAGCGATATCCGCCACCGCCACGTTGTAGCCGTTGCCGACATAATCGCTTACGATGTCCGCGAAATATTTCGTGCCGTCGCGAGGCGTGCCGTCATTCAAAGTGCTCATAGCCTCTGCCGTCCGACCGTTCGGATTGGTGTTGACGGCGAGCACAAAGTCCGCGCGTTCCGGCGAAGGTACTTTGATCGCGCCGACGGCGGCAAGCGCATCGTCAATCGACTCGTCAATCGTCACGTCCGAATACGAGGGAATTGTTTGCGGTCCGCGTCCCCAATTGTATTTAACATAGACGAACGGAACGTTGTTGCGCTGTTCATTGATCGCGCGCGTCAACATCAGCAAACCGACTTCGTCAATGCCCGCGATCGATTTGTAAGTTTCTTTGCCGACGCCCTTGCTGTATTTGTTGAGATATCGATTTTCGAGATGCGTTTGCGAGAAGGGCGCATTGTCGTCGCGCCCGAGCAGAAGATAATTGAATGTCTTCTGCCGCGCGAGATCGATCAGTTGCTTGTTGCAGTCGAAATTCTTCTTGCGCCGCTCCATCCAATCGGAGAGCGCGGTCGAAGGGATCAGCTTCTCGAGAAATGCAAATTCTTTCTTCTCGCGCCGATTGAGCCCTTCCATTTCCTGCTTGTCAATCAGCGCGGTGTATCGAAAAATATCCGCGCCGTAGCTCCGATAATACTCGGGCTCCTCATGCCCGGAATCGGCTCCCGTCCTCGGCGTTCTCATGATCGAGCTGAAAACGTACAACGGCAGTTTTTTGTGCTCTTTGTGGAATTCTTCAAAGCGCGCGGCGCGCTCGGCAATGACATTTTCTTCGAGACCGTGTTTGCGCGAGCCGACCAGACTGCCGTAAATCATCGAGTCCGACGAGATCACCGCCGCGCGGAGCAATTTCTGCTTATCGGCTTCATTCTCGAGCCATTCCCAGAGTCGATCGGGATTGCCGAGATCGTCTCGATTGCCGAGCAATTCATCGGGAGGAACGATCACTTCATAGCCGAGCTTTTCCGCGACTTCAATCGTCTGCTTTTTGGAAATCGGACGGTTGTCAATCGGGATGTAAAGAATTTTTCCCGGCACGCCGTCGTATTTTTTTTTCGCTTCCGAAGGTTGAATGCAAATTGCAATCAGACAAACGATTGCGCAGAGCATTTTCAGCAATTTATAAATCTTGACCACTCCCCTTTGACTTGCGGTAATAAAAGCCGATGCAGATGATTGCAATCCAAATCGGCAGAATGATGACGGCGAGCCTCATGTCGTCGAAAGTCGCCATCATTCCCACGACGCTCAACAGAAACGCCATGCAGAGATAATTTGTAAACGGATACGCGATCGATTGAAATTTCGTTTGATGATTGATTTTTCGACAATGCGTTTTGAATTTGAGATGCGTGATAACGATGGTAACCCAGCTGATGATGACCGCGCACGTGACGATCGAAATTAAATACATGAAAACTTCGCCGGGGAAGAAGTAATTCAGCGCGACGACGAGGAGCGTAATGCCCGACGACGTCAAAATGCCGTTGACGGGCACTTTTCTGCTCGAAAGTGTTGCGAGATATTTCGGTGCGCCGCCGGTTGTGGCGAGGCTGTAGAGCATTCGCGAATTGGAATAGATCGCGGAATTGTAGACGCTGACGGCGGCGGCGAGCACGACGAAGTTCAGAATATGCGCGGCGGCGGGGATTCCGACGTTGTCAAAAATCTGCACGAAAGGACTCGCTTCCATGCCGACCTGATTCCACGGCCACAATGCCATAAGAACGATCATCGTGCCGACGTAGAAGATCAGGATTCGGTAAATGACTTGATTGATGGCGCGCGGGATCGTCTTGTCGGGATTTTCGGCTTCGCCCGCCGTGATTCCGATCAATTCGATGCCGCCGAATGAGAACAGCACCGGCACGAGCGAGATGAACATGCCCCATGCGCCGTTCGGGAAGAAGCCGTCGTTGATCCAGAGATTGGAAAAATTCTCCGGAAACGGACGCGGATCGCCGAAGAGAATTGCAAGCCCGAGGACGATCATGCAGATGATCGCCGTGACTTTGATCAGTGACATCCAAAATTCGATCTCGCCGTACATCTTGACGTTGATCAGATTGATTGTCGTGATGATGACAATGCAGACGAGCGCGGAAATCCAATGCGGCAAATCCGGCAACCAATAACCGACATAAATTGCAACGGCGGTGAGTTCCGCCATCGAAACAAAGACGTAGAGGAACCAATAATTCCAACCGGCAACGAAACCGGCGAGCTCGCCCCAATATTTTGTGGCGTAATAACTGAAAGAACCGGAGACGGGATCATCGACGCTCATCTCGCCGAGCATTCGCATGATGAAGAAGATGATGATGCCGCTGAAGAGATAACTCAAAATGACGGCGGGACCGGCGGTTGAGATCGTAGAGGCGGAGCCGTAGAAAAGTCCGGTGCCGATTGCGCCGCCGAGCGCGATCATTTGCAAATGACGATTTTTCAAACCGCGTTGCATTTTTTCTTCCGAGATGATCATTCACTCCTCTGCAATAATTTCAAAGCGCGCGTCAACGCTGACGATCCTTCAGATCGCGCTCGACTTCGCGCCGCGCGGCTTTCGATTTCAGGTCTTCGCGCTTGTCGTAAGTGTGTTTGCCGCTCGCCAACGCCAGCTCCATCTTCGCGCGTCCGTGCTTGAAATATATCTTGAGCGGAACGAGAGTAAATCCCTTCTCGCGCGTCTTACTGAAGAGTTTGACGATCTCGCGCTTGTGCAATAACAATTTCCTCGGACGCAACGGATCATGATTAAAAATATTTCCGTGATCGTACGGACTGATGTGCCAGTGCTGCACAAAAATCTCGCCGTTCTTGACTTCGGCGTAACTGTCTTTCAAATTCGCTTTGCCCGCGCGGAGCGATTTCACTTCCGTGCCGCGCAATTCGATCCCCGCCTCGAACACTTCATGAATGAAATAATCATGTCGCGCCTTGCGATTTTCGCACGCGATTTTTATTCCCGTTTGCTTCTTCGCCATTCGACTCACCCCATTTCAGAAAACAACTCTCGCAATATATCATGAAAAGTTTTTTTTGACAAGCCGCGCGGCAATCGATATACTGATAAAAAAACTTCCGAGGAGGCATGAGCATGAACAAAATTCCGGCGATATTGGTTATCATGGATAAAGATCAACTTCAAAAAACTTTTGCACTCATGAATTGGTCTGTCGTCGATATAAAAATTATTGTTATGGAAAGTGCCGATCGCGGCGTGATTTCGATCGGCAATCTTAAAATTCCCCTGTGCTCGTTTCAATCATTCGATGAATTGTTAAACGATCTGCCCGACAAAAATCAATTCTTGTGGTTACTTGTCCCGCCGACAAAAGACGGACGTCCCGCTTGGGATATGGCAAAATTGATAATGAAACAAGGCGTGTCTCGCGAAAAGATTATTTACTATGAATTTCCGATTTCCGGAACTTGGATTGCCAATCTTCGTTATGCCGAAAAACATCCGATTGATTATTTCGCAACAGGAATTTCATATGTCACAACCGGCTTCGATTGCGGCTGTATTGAAGGAGCTCGCGGAATTAACCTCAGTGATCACAGACAAGATTTGTTGCAGAGCTACTTGACTGCAAAATATGTCTTCGAGCATGCTCCTACCCCCCACTCGGAATAATTTCATAAAGTTTGTTTTGATCGGGATTGCGCCGTATTCTTTTCGCTATGACAATCGAAAAAGTTTCGTGGTCGGTGCGAAAAACATTCAGTATATGTTTGCATTGAAAGATCGTCAGCTTGAAACAGAATGCGACAAATATCGTATGGTTTTATTTAATCCGCATCTCAATCATATTTTTTCCGTAATGACAGAAGCGCAAGCCGATTTGAACTACATTCAATATAAGAGGCAATCGCTTACGAAAGGAATTTCGGCAACAAATATTGCCGAATGGGAAAAAGAACTGAAACATGTCATCAGCGAATTTCGGTTGGAAACAATCGAGCAAAATCTCAATACCCTTGAAGATTATATCAAACTGTGCCTTAAATATAAGGCAAGACCGATCGGATTCATGTTGCCGTTTTCATCAATAATCCGCCAAAATTATCCTAAAGAACTCATTTTTTACGTCCGATATATCTTGCATCAATTTGAGAAAATGTATGACTTTATGTTTATTGATTTGTTTGATCTGTCTTTGGGATATGAAAATTTTCAAGACCTTACGCATTTGAATGCGCGCGGTGCATTTTATTCAAGCAAGGAACTTAATAAGCAATTGCATGAAAGAAACATTCTGCCGTTGAAATAAAATTTTTCCGAGGAGGCGTGATAATGGAAAAATTTCCGGCGATATTGATTGTAATGAGCAGAAAACGACTGAAAGAGTCGCTCGTCGCGCTGAATTCGGATAATATCGAGCTGAATGCAATACTTGTTTACGGTTCGGAAAATGTCGGTTGCAAATTCGGCAGTGAGATTATTCCGGTGTTGCCGTTTCGATCAATCAATCGATTGCTCCGAAGCCGGACGAGTTTTCTGTGGCTGTTGAGCGGTTCCGCTGAAGACGCCTCCGATATCGCCAAGGTGAAAGATTTTCTTGTCGACGAGGGGATATCGGAACAAAATATCGTCAATTGCACCGTCTTTCCGAATCTCAATCGCAATTGGCTCGCCAATGTCAAACGCGCCGAGTCGACACCGATCGATTTTTTTGCAACCGGCAATGCCGAAGTCGAACTCGAAGTCGCTCGGCTCGGCAACGGAGTCAATCTCGCCGATTCCGAGCAGGATTTGTTGCAATCACTCCGAACCGCGCAATTTGTTTTCAAACATCAAAATTCGATCAAATTCGCATTGATCGGACTCGCGCCTCATTCCTTCCGATATAAAAATCAAGACGACTTCGCCGTTTACTCGAAGAATTTGCAATATATGCTCGCTGTTCAATCGAAGCCCGAAACCAATCACGATAAATTTTTTTTGTATGCAATCAGCGAACGCGTTCGTCGATTTGTCAAAGAAAGTGTCGAGCCCGAGCCGCGTCCGTCGCGCGATGCATCTTTGTCGGAAATTGCAGATTGGAAATCGACGTTGGAAAAACTCACGCAAAACTTCCGCGCGGATGTTGTCGAAAAAAATCTTGTCGCGCTCGAAGAGTACATCAAACTCTGCCGCGAGCACGACGCAACGCCGATCGGTTTGATACTTCCTGTTTCGCCGATCTTGCGTCGACATTATCCGCAGGAACTTCTTTTTCATTTTCGTCAAACGCTCCGGCAATTGCAATCGGCATATGATTTTGAAGTCATCGATCTGTTCGAGTTGCCGCTCGGTTACGATTGCTTTTCCGATCATACGCATTTGAATCTCAAGGGAGCGCGGCAAGTCGAAGCTTTGATAAAACTTTTGTTGCAATCAAAAAATATTTTGCCGAAAACGCCCGTCGAGCACGTTTCGTATTATCAATTCTATCAACTGTCCAAGTTCGCGTCGAAAGACGAGTTTAATTCAATTTTGGAGCGGGCGTTCGAGCCGTCGATTGAAAAAATCCGAAGTCGGGAAAAAATCAAAATCGGTTTTATCCTCTACGATGCGTCGATGTGGTGCGGCGATGATCTGTATCGATTATTCGAGCGAAATGAGCGATACGATCCGACAATTTTTTTGTGTCTTCGGCGGGATCAATTCGACGAGCCGATTGTCGTTCGAGATTTTCGGCGCGGCGTCAACCGGCTGAAATCGCGCGGTTTGAATGTCGTTGCAATCGACAATAACAATGCCGAACTCCCGACACAAGACGTGATAATTTATCTCACACCTTACAATCAGGTTTTGCCGCGCGCATTTCGCCTCGAAAACATTTCGACGGAAACTCTCTTATGCTATATCCCGTACGGCATGCACATTTCCGGAGACGCGCATGTACCGCTGGCGAATTATCCGATCATCAATATGGCGTGGAAGGTTTTTCTCGACACTCGAAACACACTCGAGTTCTATGACAAAAATTGTCGCTTCGGATTGCCGCGCGGATTTTACAGCGGATATCCGCGCATGGATTTTTTCTTCTCGGACGCCGAAAAATCTTTTGATTGGAAGGAAATGCTCCCGCACTCGACGCGAATCATTTACGCGCCGCATTGGTCGATTGACGACGGTATTCAATATTCGACGTTTCATTTGAATTACGAATTTATGTATGAATACGCGAAGGCGCATCCGAAAACGTCGTGGGTTTTCAAGCCGCATCCGAATTTGCTGTTTTCTGCCGTGAGTTCAAATGTCTTTCCATCGGAAGAAGCATTTCGGAGGTACCTGCAGAAATGGAACGAGTTGCCGAACGCAAGAGTCGTCACCGGCGGATACTATCAATCGATCTTTGCCTCGTCGGACGGAATGATCCTCGACAGCAGTTCTTTCAATGCCGAATATCAATACACGCATAAGCCGCTGTTGTTTTTGACGCGCGAAACGCAACAGTTCACCGAGCTCGGCAGAGAATTGATGAAGGTACTCTACCGCGCGGACGGGCGGGATTACAAATCAATCGAGTCGTTTATCGACAATGTTCTGATCAAAAAGCAGGATCCGCTGTCGGGTGCACGTCAACAATTTTTCGACGCGCATTTGAATTATCGAAAAGACAACGGAATGCTTGCAAGCGAATACATTTTCAATGCAATAGATCAACAGTTAAGGAGATGATTTCATGGTAGTCGGCTACACCACCGGAGTTTATGACTTATTCCACATCGGGCATTTGAATTTGCTGAAAAACGCGCGCGGACTCTGCGACAAACTCATCGTCGGCGTATCGACCGACAATCTTGTCGAATACAAAAGGAAGCGTCCGATCATCCCGTTCGAGGATCGCATCGAGATCGTC
>ERZ842401.3788-NODE-3788-length-18372-cov-5.487361_pt1 | contig 18372 bp, 15 predicted proteins | sample MGYA00521270_ERZ842401 | MGnify/ENA primary metagenome ERZ842401 (study PRJEB31892, sample SAMEA3878208) | bioreactor metagenome | biome: Moose rumen | place: Sweden | collected 2011-10 | study: EMG produced TPA metagenomics assembly of the PRJEB12797 data set...
TCGAGCAGAACAGGGCTGACCAGAAGCGCTATCCCGCCGTCAACCCTATCGATTCTTATTCGAAATATCTGGATTATCCGGAGATTGCCGAATACCTCAACAGCACCGTCGAAGAAGGCTGGGTGGAGAAAATCCACACCGCGAAGAACATCGTGCGCCGCGGCCGCGAAGCTGCCGACCAGATCAACATCCTCGGTGATGACGGCGTGCCTATGAGCTACCATGAGACATTCTGGAAAGCCGAGCTCGTCGATTTCGCATTCCTCCAGCAGGATGCCTTCGACAAGGTGGACAGCCTCTGCCCCATATCCCGCCAGAAGTTCATGCTCGACCTCATACTTGACATCTGCGGCCGCCAGTTCACGTTCGACGGATACGAGCAGTGCCGCGACTACTTCAAGAATGTGATCAACATCCTCAGGCAGATGAACTATTCCGAGTTTGACAGTTCCTCTTTCAATTCATACAAGTCGGAACTCGAAGGACTCCTCAACCAGGCTGCAGCCTAAGAAAGCACAGAAGAAATGGCAACAAAAGCATATCAGAAAACTTACACGAAGCTGGATGCAATCACCAAGGCCACTGTTTCCCTCAGTGCCAGGGGCGCATCCAATGACGAACTGGCCATCGTGGGCGGAAAGCTCGCCCAGGTGGTCCGCACAAAGGGCGATTCCGTTACCCTGCAGGTATTCTCCGGCACTGAAGGAATCCCCACGAATGCAGAAGTGGCCTTCCTCGGCGCCCCTCCTACCATAAAGGTCAGCGAGCAGCTTGCCGGAAGGTTCTTCGACGCCTACGGCCACCCCATCGACGGAGGTCCGGAGGTAGAAGGCGAGGAAAGGCAGATCGGTGGCCCTTCCGTGAACCCTTACAAGCGCCGCCAGCCCTCGCAGCTGATCCCTACCGGCATCGCCGGCATCGACCTCAACAACACCATAGTCTCGGGCCAGAAGATTCCTTTCTTCGCCGATCCGGACCAGCCGTACAACCAGGTCATGGCCGACGTGGCGCTGCGTGCCGACGTGGACAAGATCATCCTCGGAGGCATGGGCCTTTCAAACGACGATTACCTCATGTTCCGCCACGCATTCGAGACCGCCGGCGCCCTTGACAAGATCATCTCCTTCGTGAACACCACCGAGGAGCCTCCCGTGGAGCGCCTGCTGATTCCGGACATGGCCCTTACGGCCGCCGAATACTTCGCTGCGGACAAGAACGAGAAGGTGCTTGTGCTTCTGACTGACATGACCCTGTACGCCGACGCCCTTTCGATCGTATCCAACCGAATGGACCAGATCCCTTCGAAGGACTCCATGCCGGGCTCCCTGTATTCAGACCTCGCGAAGATCTATGAAAAGGCCGTCCAGCTGCCTGCAGGCGGTTCCATAACCATCATCGCTGTCACCACCCTGAACGACGGGGACATCACCCACGCCATTCCTGACAACACCGGTTACATCACCGAAGGTCAGCTGTTCCTGCGTGCAGATGCCGATACGGGCAAGATCATCATCGACCCGTTCAGGTCCCTGAGCCGCCTCAAACAGCTCGTGCAGGGCAAGCAGACCCGTGAGGACCACAGCCAGGTGATGAACGCCGGCGTACGCCTGTATGCCGACGCGCAGAACGCAAAGACCAAGCTCGAGAACGGTTTCGACCTTTCCGACTACGACAACCGCTGTCTCGAATACGCCAAGGAATATGCAATCAAACTGCTTTCCATCGATGTCAACATCAAGATCGACGAGATGCTCGACACAGCATGGGAGCTGTTCGGAAAGTATTTCTCCAAGGCCGAAACAGGTATCAAACAGGCACTTATAGACAAGTACTGGAAGGCTTAACCATCATGGCCATCAAGTTTCAATACAACAAGACTTCCCTCAACAACCTGGACAAGCAGCTCAAGGTCAGGCAGAAGGCGCTCCCGACGCTTCAGAACAAGGAGTCGGCCCTGCGGCTTGAGGTGCGGAAAGCAAAGGAGAAGTCTGACGCCATAACCGCCGAATTCGAATCCGCCATGCACCGCTACGACTATCTGGCCGCTCTGTGGAACGAATTCGAGCCGGGGCTGATTGCGATAAAGGACGTGGAGATAGTGACCGAAAAGGTGGCCGGAGTGAAGACTCCCGCACTGAAGGATATCACCTATGAGCTCCGCCCCTTCAACGCATTCGTGAAGCCGGCATGGTTCGCCGACGGGGTGCAGATACTCAAGGACCTCTCCAGGCTCGGAATAGAATCAGAGATTTATCTCGAAAAGAGCCGCATCCTAGAGTATCAGCGCAAGAAGACCACCCAGAAGGTGAACCTGTACGAAAAAGTCCAGATTCCCGGATTCAAGGATGCCATACGTAAAATCAAACGGTACATGGAGGATGAGGAAAACCTCTCCAAGGCCTCTTCAAAGATAGTCAAGAGCCGCCACGCCGCCGAAGAAGAAATGGAGGAAGCCGCCGTATGATAACCCCTATGACAAGATACTCCTTCATCCTGCTGAACGCCTCGAGGGATTCATTCCTTGACAGGCTCCAGGACCTGGGAGTAGTGGACATAACCCGCTCTTCCAAAGCCATCGACGACGAATCCGCCGCGATGCTCTCGGAAGCCGAAGAACTCCGCAAGGCGATTTCTTCCCTTTCGGCAGCCTCCTTCCCTTCAGTGGAGCCGGCAGGGACCGCAGACGGTGACGTGCTCGCCCGTTACAAGGAGCTTTCCGCCAGGCTGGATACCCTCGGAGGCGAGGCCGCAGCCGCATCGAAGGAAGCCGAGGCATGCAAGGCCTGGGGCAATTTCGATGCCGGGAATTTCGCCGCGCTTGAAGAAAGGGGATTCAAGATCCGTTTCTACGCCGTTCCCGCGAAAAAGTTCTCCGAGGACTGGAAAGAGATGGTGCCGCTTGCAGAGATTTCCCGCAGCGCCTCCACGGTTTACTTCGTGACCGTTTCCGATGACGCAGAATATTCTTTCCCCGTCGAAGAGACCGCCCGCCCGAGGATGGGTGCAGACCAGGCGCTCAGACACGCCGAAGACCTTCAGAAGGAAATTGAAGGCGTAAAGGCACAGATTCTCGGCCTCAAGGCCGGAATCCCCTCTTTGGAGGAAAGGTACTCTGCCCTTGTCGGCAAGGCAGACCTTTACTTTGCCGATGCCGCTGGACAGGATGCCGTAGATGGAGCGGTGGCAGTATTCGAAGGATTCGCTCCTACGGAAGACGACGCCCGCCTGAAGGAAGAATTCGACAAGATGGACGTGCTCTGGTATTCTGAACCCGCAACGGTCAGTTCCAATCCGCCCATCAAACTGAGCAACAACAGGTTCACCGCGATGTTCTCGGTCCTTACCGACATGTACGGCCGCCCGGCCTACAACGGTTTCGACCCCACCCCTTACATATCCGTGTTCTTCCTGCTGTTCTTCGCATTCTGCATGGGAGACGCCGGCTACGGGCTGATACTCATACTGGTCGGTCTGCTGCTCGGGAAGGTTGACAGTTTCAAGAGCCTCTCCCCGCTGGTCGTAACCCTCGGTGTGGGGACTACGGTGATCGGCTTCTTCTTCCACACCTTCTTCTCGATGGATATCTCCCAGTGGGAAATGTTCGCGCCCATGAAGGACTTCTTCCTGCCGGCAAAGATTGCAGGCTATGACGGAGCGATGGTGCTGGCGCTGGTTGTAGGCGTGGTGCACATCTGCCTCGCCCTCGTGGTCAAGACGATATACGCCACCAGGAACAACGGCTTCCTCGGTTCCCTCGGGACATGGGGATGGACGCTGCTCATAGTGGGCGGTGTCATCGTAGGTGCAGTCTCCCTCGCCGGAGTGCTGGATGCCGCCACCACGAAGTGGGTGGTGATAGTGCTCGGCGCCGTGTCGGCCCTGGGAATCTTCCTGCTGAACGACCTTCACCGCAATCCTCTCATCAATATCGGAAGCGGCCTGTGGGAGACTTACAACACCGCTACCGGACTGCTCGGAGACGTACTCAGCTACCTGCGCCTGTACGCTCTCGGACTTGCCGGCGCGATGCTCGGCTTCGCCTTCAACAACCTCGGGCAGATGATTCTCGGAGACAACGGGGGTCTCCTCAACTGGATTTTCTTCATCCTGATAGTCGTTATAGGACACACCCTGAACCTTGCGATGTGCGCCCTCGGCGCTTTCGTCCACCCTCTGAGGCTCAACTTCCTGGAGTTCTTCAAGAATTCAGCATACGAAGCCGCTGGACGCAATTATTCACCACTTGAAAAAATAAATAATAACAAATAAAAACAAACAATTATGACACTCGAACTTATTCTCGGTTACCTCGGCCTCGGCCTTGTGCTCGCACTCGCCGGCATCGGTTCCGCTTACGGCACCACAATCGCCGGAAACGCCGCTGAAGGCGGTCTGAAAAAGAAACCGGAGGCTTCCGGCAGCTTCATGGTGCTCTCCGCACTTCCCGCCACCCAGGGCATCTACGGCTTCGTCGCCTTCTTCATGATGCTCACCAAACTGCAGGCTGATCCTGCTGCCGGCCTTGTCATCTTCGGCATCGGCCTCAGCGTAGGTCTGGTCTGCATGCTTTCGGCCATCCGCCAGGGCCAGGTATGCGCCAACGGTATCGTAGGTCTCTCCCAGGGTCACGACGTGTTCACCAACACACTTATCTACGCCGCTCTCCCTGAGTTCTACGCCATCCTCGGTCTCGTAGGAGCCCTCATGGTATAAGAGATAAAACCAGACTGAAAGCGGCGGCCACTCCGAAGTGACCGCCGCTAATTTTATAAGAAAGCAATAAATTACTTCTGCCTGTTCTTGTACCTCTGGTAGAACTTGTCCACGCGGCCGGCTGTATCGACGAGCTTGACCTTTCCGGTATAGAAAGGGTGGGAGGTGTTGGAGATTTCGAGCTTCACCACGGGATACTCGACACCGTCAACAACGAGAGTCTCCTTGGTATTGGCGCAGGAACGCGTAATGAACACGGTCTCGTTGGACATATCCTTGAAAGCCACGAGGCGGTAATTTGCAGGATGGATACCTTTTTTCATTTCTCTGTGTTTTTAATTGTGCCGGGCGGATGCGGGACCTTCCCGCTCATTGCGCAGCAGACTGCAAATATAGTTATTTTCCCTGAAAACAAAAACTATTTCAAACGAAACTGCCTTATCTGCATTCCCCCGGCGCAGTGCATCGCACAGACCAGGGTGTCCTCCCCCGTTATTTCGGTGCATCCCCAATAGCCATGGCCAGGGAGGGCTTCCCTCCAGCCGGAATCCCATGAATCACCTCCGTCCAATATGCCCGAGGACGGGACGATGCGCATCATGAATGAACCTTTGACGTTGCAGCTGAGCACTATTTCACCTGACGGGAATACTGACACGTATCCTGCGGCTCCCGGCATGAAAAGTTCTTCTTTCCACGCTGCGGTTTCCATGCCCCAGTCCGTTCCGTCAGCCCTCACGACCGACAGCCAATACTCGCTTTTGCCCACGGGAGGCATCACCTCCGGGGTTTCGATACGCGCTTCCAGTATTCCGAAGAGAGTCTTTCCGTCATTCAGAAGGCGGAAACACGGCATCTGGTCGGTATATACCGGAGTCCCGTCATCGGCATCATATTTATAATGTCGGCTGGCCCATACCTTTGGGCTCCAAGTCTTCCCGCCGTCGTACGATGTAATGACGGAAGTACCGGAACTTTTTATCGAAGGCGTGGTATCCGTGAAATATATCTGGAGACTTCCGTCAGGCAGCCTCAATATGTACGGTTCCCAGTTGGCGCCGTCATAAATTTTCTCCGGGGAAGACCAGCTGAGGCCGCCGTCATGGCTGCGCATGAGGACAAGTCCGCATCCTATTCCCCGGGAATATAGTTTGCGGGCCCTGAACGAGCATACCGCAAGTATCTGGCCGTCAGGCATTACCGCCATATCCATCGTAGAATACAGTTCAAGGTCTTTCTGCCCGCCAACCTCTATCCATCCGGGTTCAAGGAGCATCTTCGGACGGCTCCAGTGTATAAGGTCGTCGGACAGGCTGCAAAATATTCTCGGGCCCAGCCTTCCTCCCTGATACGTCATGATATACTTCCCGTCACGGAGTTTTTTTATCCGGGGATAGATGGCTTTCCGCTGAGCCTGGGCTGTGACTTCCGCAGGAATCAGGCTGTCATGCGGAATCAGGACGTATGACTTCGGCACCGGAACCAGTTTCCCGGTACCGCGTGCTCCAAGCTGTCCACCCGCCGAGAGGAAGATGAAGACAAGCAAGACCGTCAATAACCTTCCGGGACGCATACCTTACTTAATCCTTACAGGGCTGTCGTCATAAAGGCAGAAACGCTTCGCCTTGCGTATCCACTTCTGTTCCTGCACTTTGACATACTCCTCCATCTGGCTGTCACTCCCCTCGCCCCGGATATATTCTTCCAGGACCGTATCGTCAAGGCAGGCATAGAAGATCGGGCCGGATGAAAACTGTGAATAGTGTCCGGCGAAAAAACGCATCAGCTTCAAAGTATGCAGAAGTGAATGGTATTCAGCCCCCGGGGACAGGATAACCTGCCAGCCGGAACATTCCTTTCGGGCATACATGCCTTCGGAGGGGATGAATGAGCATGGCCGCATCAGCACGCCGTCCGGACAGGGAACCTGTGCGGAATTGTCGATGAACGGGGCACCGATGAACTCGTAAGGACGGAGAGTCCCGATTCCGGGGCAGACGGATGTGCCTGCCATAAGCGCGCCTCCGGTGTACATCATTGGAGTGAAGAGACCTGGGATGTCCGGAGCCGGAGGAATTGTCCACGGCATCATGGTGTGCGTGGAATCCGAAGCCAGCGCCGATATGATGTGGAGCGGGAACGAGGCCCCCGACTCGCCATGATACTGGAAGCACAGTTCTCCGAGAGTAAGTCCGTGACGATGGGTTGTCAGCGGCATGAATTCCAGGCCCTCCCCGTCAGAAATGCTGCCTTCCACGGCCCTGCCTGCAGGATTCAGGTGATCCACGACATATACTGCCGGAGCGGCACCTTCCATCTTCCGCACCATATCCAGAAGGCTCATGATATCGACAGTGTAATTGAAATAGCGGCAGCCTACATTCTGCACGTCAATGACTATCGCATCAGCATCCTTCAGGACCTCCCGGTCGAAGGCGAAATGGCTTTCCGCCGCGGTTCCGCCGGGGCGTACCGACGGCCTCAGAAGCGCACGCAGGTTGCCCCTGTCCCCGAACAGTTCATGGGTGTATCTCCCGGAAAGGGTATCGTAGCTGCCGTCCGAACAGACGCAGACAACGCTTCCGTCCCGCAGGGTCCTGTCCAGCTGCTCCGATATCGGTGTAGTCCTGAATGAAAACATGTCAGATTCCGGCTATCCTGCGGGCGAGGACTATCACCTCTTCCGCAAGGGCTTCTGCTGCAGAGAGTTGCGGAGCCTCTGCGTAAATACGTATGATAGGCTCGGTGTTGGACTTGCGGAGATGCACCCACTTGCGCTCGGACTCGAAGGATATCTTCACCCCGTCAATCGTGGATACCTCCGCCCCGGGATATGCCCCCTTCAGAGCTTCGAGCACGGCATCTATCTTGGCGGAATCGGAAAGCTCCAGCCTGTTCTTGGCTATATGGTATTCCGGAAGGCTCTTCTTGAGAGCGGACACCTTGACACCTTTCTTCGCAAGCGAGGTGAGGAAAATAGCGGCGCCGACCATAGCGTCCCTGCCGCTGTGGAGGGCGGGATAAATGACACCGCCGTTGCCTTCGCCGCCAATCAGGGCTTTCTCCGTATCCATGAGGGTAGTGACATTGACCTCGCCCACGGCAGAAGCCTTGTAAGAGCCTCCATAACTTTCCGCCACGTCCCTCAGAGCCCTTGAAGATGACAGGTTGGAGCACGCCACAGGGTTGTAAGGCGAGGTGGCTTCCGCAAGGCTGACACCCGTCGATGCGGCCTTCGCCGCGGCTTCGCTGAAAAGATAGTCAGCCACGGACACGAGCGTATATTCCTCGACGAAGGGCTGTCCGTCCTCGCAGATGAATGCCAGGCGGTCCACATCGGGATCGACCGATATGCCAAGGTCGGCCTTCTCGCGTACTACCGTATCGGACAAGTCTTTGAGGTTGGCGGGGAGCGGCTCGGGATTGTGGACGAACATTCCGGTGGGCTCACAGTTCAGGCGCACCACTTCCACGCCCATACGCTCCAGGAGCCTGGGCATGATGATTCCGCCGACGGAATTGACTGCATCCACGGCCACCTTGAATCCAGCTTTGCGTACGGCTTCAGCATCCACGCACGGAAGGGCCAGCACCGCCTCTATGTGCTTATCTGTAAAGTCTTCTTCCTCAATATTCCCGATACCGTCTATATCCGCAAAGGCGAACTCTCCGCTGTCGGCTATCCTAATCACTTCGGCCCCCTGGGCGGCATCGAGGAAACAACCCTTGGAATTCAGGAGTTTAAGGGCATTCCACTGCTTGGGATTATGTGAAGCGGTGATGATTATTCCGCCGTCAGCACCGCTGAAGGTAACCGCCATCTCGGTAGTCGGAGTCGATGCGAACCCGGCCTTGACGACGTCCACGCCGCAGGCAGTGAGCGTCCCGCAAACCACCTGCTCGACCATTTCGCCTGACAGGCGGGCATCCCTCCCCACGACTACCTTGTAACGGTGGCCTTCGGGACGGGGCGTAATCTTGTGAAGGACCTTCGCATAGGCGTAGGTCAGCTGGACGATATCCACAGGGGTGAGGGCGGTTCCGGGAGCACCGCCGATGGTCCCGCGGATGCCGGAAATGGATTTGATGAGTGTCATGGCTAGTAATATTTCGCAAATACCAAACTTAAAGTGTAAGAAGCTGTTTTGAAATGGTTGCCGCATTTAATTATAACGTATTTCAGAGGACAGATTTTCACTCGAAGAAGGAGCATAGCCGTAGCTATGTGACTGATGAGAGGGGAAATATGGGCCTGAAAGACGCATAAGGAAAAGGATAACCATTTCAAAACAACTTCTAAATATAATGCAGTTCTTGATATTTGGCAAAATATTCTTATATTTGCAGTCCTCCGGAAGGAGTCAGGGAGAGATGCTCGAGTGGCTTAAGAGGCACGCCTGGAAAGCGTGTAAACTCCTAAAGGGTTTCCCGAGTTCGAATCTCGGTCTCTCCGCAAGGCATTGATTTACAGCCAGCTGCAGTGCAGTTGGCTGTTTGCGTATAGGTCTGACGGGGAGCTTGCTTGCCGGAAGACCTATGCGCAAACAGCAGAAGGCCCGAAGGGCCGGGGCTGTAAATCAATGCCTTGCAAGGACCCCCCGGGAGGGCATCGAGATAGCGCAAGCGGCCGCAGGTCGCGCAGCGGAATCTCGGCCCTGCCGTATAGGTCTGACGGGGAGCTTGCTTACCGGAAGACCTATGCGCAAACAGCAGAAGAATAATTATATTTGTAAAGATTATCACCGTATGACCATTCCTGACATAATCATCGCAATCGACGGGCATTCCTCGACCGGGAAGAGCACTTTCGCCAAACTCATAGCCAGGAGCTTCGGCTTCAAATACCTCGATTCCGGCGCCTACTACCGTGCCGTCACCCTGCACTGTCTCGAAACAGGCGTAATCAGCGGCCCGGACGGCATAGACAAGCCGGCCGTAATCAAGGCCCTGGAAGGACTGGAGATATCCACCGGGCAGGACAGCCACATACTCATCGGGAGCCGGAATGTCAGCGGACTCATACGCTCGCTTGAAGTGTCGGATTCCGTCAGCCCGGTGGCAGCCATAGCCGAGGTGCGCAGCTATGTGGACGAAAGGCTGCACAAGGCATCTGAGGCGGGGCGCGTCGTGATGGACGGAAGGGACATCGGGACCACGGTATTCCCGCACGCCGAGCTGAAGATATTCATGACAGCCGATGAAAACGTAAGGGCCCGCAGGCGTTACGACGAGATGGTCTCCAAAGGGGAAACTCCTGATTTCGAGGATGTTCTGAACAACATAAAAGAGCGGGACAGGATAGATTCATCGCGGGAGACATCACCTCTGCGGCAGGCTCCGGACGCCTTTGTCCTCGACAATTCGGAAATGTCGCTCGAAGACGAAATGATCTGGATCCAAGGCCTCATCATGGGAAAATTCGCCATCTATGACGGTCGAAATTGACAAAGGCTCCGGCTTCTGCGGAGGCGTAATACGTGCAATAAGCACGGCCGAGAAAATGCTCGGAAACGGGGAGCTGTATTCCCTCGGCGCCATAGTCCACAACGAGGCGGAACTTGAAAGGCTCGGCAGGGCGGGGCTGAAAACCATATCTCACGAAGACCTTCCCCTGCTCCGGGGCAAGAAAGTGCTGATTCGCGCTCACGGAGAACCTCCTTCCACATACGCCGAAGCGTCGAGGCTCGGAATCGACATTACTGACTGCACCTGCCCCGTAGTTCTCAAACTCCAGAAAAGCATCAAGGAAGCATACGGGAGGGTTACGCCGCAAGGCGGACAGATAGTCATATTCGGAAAGGTCGGCCATGCCGAAGTGCTCGGACTGCTCGGACAGACGGAAGGCAAGGCCCTTGTGGTGGAAAACCTCGGAATGCTGAGGGAGGCCGTCGCAGACGGCAGACTCGACACGGAAGGGCCGGTCGAGATTTTTTCGCAGACCACCAAAAGCCCGTCGGAGTACATGCAGCTGTGCGAAGAACTCGGCAGCCTCATGGAAAAGACCAGTAGCCGGGACAAGCTTGTGATACACAATACAGTATGCTCGCAGGTAGCTTCCCGCTACGCACAGATAAGGGCATTCGCCGCAAGCCACGATGCGGTGGTGTTCGTATCGGGAGGACACAGTTCGAACGGCAAGGTGCTGTACGACCTGTGCCGCAGCACAAATCCACGCTCGCACATCGCCGCGTCATCGGAACAGCTGGACAAAAGCTGGTTCCGTCCCGATGACCGGGTGGGTGTATGCGGCGCCACCTCCACCCCGAAGTGGCTTCTGGAAGAAGTGGCAGGGAAAATTTTGCAGTTTGACTGACAATCAGTAAATTTGGGGGTTTGAAACTGGCCGGAAGAACCGGCCGAACAACGAGAGGAATTATTTTAAAACAGCTTCTATATATGGCAACAACAGCAGATTTCAAAAACGGACTTTACATCAGCTATAACGGCAAGCCCTGCCAGGTAGTGTATTTCCAGCACGTCAAACCGGGCAAAGGCCCCGCTTTCGTAAAGACCAAGCTCCGCAACCTTGAGAACGGCCGCATCCTCGAAAACACCTTCACGGCAGGCGCAAAGATCGACACCATCAGCGTCGAGAGGCGTCCCTACCAGTTCCTTTACGGTGACGAGGACGGGTTCAACTTCATGCACGAAGAAACTTACGAGCAGATTTCCCTGCCCAAGGACCTGGTTGAAAATGCCGACCTCATGAAGGAAGGCCAGCACGTGGAGATGATGTTCCTGGCCGACGAGGAAAGGTGCCTCACCTGCGAACTCCCCACCTACGTAACCCTCGAGGTAACCTACGCCGAACCCGCCGTCAAGGGCAACACAGCCTCCACCAGCGCCCTCAAGGAGGTCACTCTCGAAACAGGCGCCAAGATCATGGTCCCCCTGTTCATCAATGCAGGTGAAAAGATTACGGTAAATACCACCGACCGCAGCTACGGCCAGAGGGTGTAACGGAGGAGCCTATTCCACCTTCTCTACCTTGAGTTGCTGGATACGGTAACCATTTTCCTTACGGGTGACGAATATCGTGACGACCGATGTTTCGCCACCCGTTTTAAGTGTGCCGATGGCGTATTTGACTCGCAGTTTCCCGGCGGTATGCGAAACCCGGAAAGACTGCGGCTGGTGAGATGCAAAAAAAGAGCGCATAAGCTGCCGGGCCTGACGGCGGCTGACATCGCGCCCGGGCCCGTAGATGCCCACCTCCACAGTATCGTCGAACCAGGCGGAAAGCCTGTCTGCATCCCCGAGCCGGACATACTTGGCTATCGGGATGAACACATCGTCAGTCTTGTCCTCATGGGAAAAGCCCGGAGCGGAAAAGCACAGGATGAGCAGTATGGTCCAAAGTCGCCGCATACGTGTGAAGATAGTAATTTTTTATATTTGTAGATATGAAGATTGTCTTCATGACAGTAGGCCCCACGGAAGGCGGATGGATAAGCGACGCGCTGAGACAGTACTCGGCACGCATACCCCATTACGTCCCGTTCGAGATAAAGGAACTTCCTGCTGTCAGGAAGACGTCTTCCATGCAGCCCCAGGTGATAAAGGACCTTGAAGCCGGCTCCATACTGGGGGGCACCGGGCCGCAGGACAGCCTCTGGCTGCTGGACGAGAAGGGCACCGAGATGACATCCGAGGGTTTCGCCTCCTTCCTTTCCAAACGGATGAACTCCGGAGCGAGGAACCTCATTTTCGTATGCGGCGGCGCCTTCGGCTTCGCAGAAAAGGTGTACCGGCGCGCCGACGGGATGATTTCCCTTTCCAGGATGACATTCACCCACCAGATGGTAAGGCCCTTCTTTGCCGAACAACTGTACAGGGCGCTCACCATACTGAAAGGAGAACATTATCATAATCCCTGATGCGCACTGCCGTCATACGGGACTTCTTCGCTCGGCGGATGTGGCTGGTGCTGATCATGGCGGCGGCGGCAATCATAGCCATATCCATAGCCGTCCGCAGAAGCGTTGACATGACGGAAATCGTGGCGGCAAAGACTGAAAGGCTGATTGACTCCAGGATGAGCGCCCTGTGCCGCGAGATGGACAGGACGCTTGCCGGAGGAGAGGACGTCTTCTCCCCGCTGAATGAGGATATGGTCATATACCTCTATGACGGCGATTCCCTCGTCCTGTGGAGGAACCAGTTCACCGTAAGGAGCGACAATATCGCCGTCAAGATGGTAGTCCCCAGGATGACCGGAGCAAGGCACAGCCGTATCTCCCCGCTGGCGGAGATCGACACCGCCGCATCGTATGTCAATTACGGTCCTAACTGGTATATTGTCAAAGCCCGCAAGACACCTGACGGGAAAACTGTCATAGGCGGGCTTCTGGTCCGTAGCGGGTCCGCCTCCAAGACGCCCAACAGCATCAACAAAGCCCTGAAAGTTCCCGCTGCATTCTCCATACAGCCGATATCCCACAGCGGTGGCGTGGCGGTATCGGTAGAAGGGCACCCCCTACTGAAAATCCTCCAGGAGGCATCGAGCCGGGGACCGCTTCTGCCTGACAACATATCCCTGTGGGCGGCATACCTGCTGGCAATGGCAGGACTCCTGCTTCACGTCGCGAGGCATCCCCGGCCCCGTGCGACAGCACTGTCCGCACTGGGAGCAACGGCACTTTCCGCGGCCATTTTCCAAATCGGAAAATCGATGCAGCATGACTCCGAATTGTTTTCTCCGGCGCTGTATGCAGACGGGAGGCTGTTCTACTCCCTAGGAGGATGGCTTGCCGTATGCTGCTGGACAGTATTCACCCTTTCCGCACTGTATATCCTGGCTTTAAAAGGCGGAAGAATCCGGGGGAAACTGGCAGTATGCGCCGCATGCGGAATCCCGGCACTTCTGACGGCCGCGCTCACGCACTGGTCGCTTTCAAGCATCGGCGCCAATTCCAATATCAGCCTTGAGCTCCACCGGGTATCGGACATCAGCCGGTTCACCCTCTACGTTCACATAGCCGTCCTTGCCCTGCTGTCATCCGTGGCAGCGCTCATATCAGTTGTTTACAACACAATTACGTCCGGCCGTCCCAAGCCCGCCGGGCAGGTCGGGACAACCGCGTTCTCCATCTTCTGCGCAATATACCTTGTAACGATGACCGCACTTTCCGGATACAACAGGGAGGTCAGGCGGATGGACATCCTGGCCAACCGGCTTGCAGTCGAGCGGGACATCGGTTTCGAATTGCGGCTGAGGCGCCTGGAAAACGGCATTTCCGGAGATTCCGTGATAAAGTCGTCGGCAGGCCACGATCCGGGATACAGGCTCACAGGCAGCCGCCTTGTCGAGAGCCATCTGGAAAGATTCATGCAGGAATGCGACGTGGACTTCTACATCTGCACGGACAGCGATGCCGATCCGACCGCCACGGAACACTTCACAGCCCGGGCGGAATCCGGAGAACAGCTTCACGGCGGCTCGTCTTTCTCCTATTCGAGGGGGCCTGACGGCAGGGCCAGATATACCGGGCTGTTCACGATAAACGGGAACGATGGCTTTTCCGAGCAGATTTACATTTCCATCGACCCCCGCACCGATATAGTGGCTTCCGGATATGCGTCCAGGATAAGCAGCCTCCGGCCCGGCAGGGTATCGGTGCCGGAAGCCTACTCATACGCCAAATACATTGACGGAGCCCTTGTCGCCCATACGGGAGGCTACTCATACCCGACCATCCACACCCCGGCACTCTCCGGGTACACCTTCGGTGCACGAAGCGTAAGGCGGCGCGGAGGCTATATCCATTTCATTTCGGACTATCCGGAGGACGAGACGGTGGTGCTTTCCAGACGGGCGGACTCCCCTGCCCGCATGATCGTTTCCGGGATACTCATCGCCCTGCTGTCCTTCATGATGCTCGGGCTATTCTCGGGCAGGCCGCATCCGGACAGCAACAGAAGTTACTATAAATCAAGGATCAACACTCTGGTAATGCTTTCCCTTGTCCTGGCGCTCGTCACCATGGCGTCTGTCAGCATCGAACTGGTGTACAGGCGCAACAACGCCAGCACGGAAAGGCTGATGACCTCCAGGATAAGCACCATCCGCTCACTGGTGACCGCCGCATTCCAAAGCCTGGACGGAGCAATGCCTGACGGAGTGCAGCTAAGCAGGATAGCCGGCTATTCCAATTCCGACATAACCATATACTCTCCTGACGGGACAGTGGCCGCTTCAAGCTGCCCCGAACTGTATGACAGGGCCATTGTCGGTCCCAGGATGAGCCCGGGCGCCTTCATAAGGATAGTGAAGGACCATCGCAGCCATTATATCGACCGGGAGGTGGTGGCCGGGCAGAAATTTTACATGATGTACACCCCGGTGAACGGGCCTGACGGCAGGATGGCGGCAATAATAGGCGTCCCTTACACCGATTCAGGAAGCGACCTTCAGGGCGACGCCGCCTTCCATGCGCTTCTCATCATCGCCGTCTTCCTGCTGATAATAATGCTCGCCAGGCAGATCGGCGGCAGGATTGTGGAACGGATGCTGAGGCCGCTGTCGGACATGAGGGAGAAAATGAACGCGGTCCCTGAAGACGGACTTGAATACATCATATACGAGCAGGACGATGAAATCACCTCGCTGGTGCATTCCTACAACGTAATGGTACACAACCTTTCAGAAGGCAGGAAGAGGGTGGCAACGGCCGAGCGGGACAGGGCATGGAGCGAGATGGCGCGGCAGGTAGCTCATGAGATAAAGAATCCCCTGACGCCAATCAAACTCCAGATACAGAGGATAATACGCCTCAAGGAGAAGAATGACCCGCAGTGGGAGGAGAAGTTCAGTTCCATAGTCCCCGTAATAATGGAGAGCATCGATTCTCTTACCGACACCGCCAACGAATTCTCCACTTTCGCCAAGCTATACAGCGAAGTGCCGGTGGAAATAGACCTCGACGACCTCGTGGGACAGCAGGTGGAGCTGTTCAGCGGCCGGAGCGACATTTCACTCCAGTATTTCGGGCTCAAGGGAGCAGTTACGGAAGGACCCAAGCCGCAGCTCACGCGCGTGGTGGTGAACCTGCTCACGAATGCCATGCAGGCCGTGGAAGGAAGCCGTGAGGCGGACGGAGGCCGGGTAAACATCTCGGTAAGGAACTCGACAAGGGAAGGCTTCTATGACATAGTCGTGGAAGACAACGGCCCGGGAGTTTCCGAAGAGAACCGCAGCCGCCTGTTCACGCCCAACTTCACCACCAAGAGCGGAGGGACCGGGCTGGGACTTGCGATATGCAAGAACATACTCGACCGCTGCGGCGGCGAGATATTCTATTCCAGGTCATTCACACTTGGCGGAGCCTGCTTCACCGTAAGGCTGAAGAAGATTCAGCGGTTGGCCAGGTCCCACTGGACGAACGTCTCGTAATCGAACTTGAAAGAAGAGCCCAGGGCACATTCCAGCACCGACTTATAGATATTTGCGCGGCTGGGAACATTGTAATATTCATTGCGCAGGCTGCCGCTGTTGAGCACGCTCCTGTATGAAGGCCTGTAAACGCCTTTCTTGTACTTCAGGCAACCTTCGAAAACGCCCAGGTCCTCGTCCTTGTAGCGCTCATCGGCTATGAAACGGGCCCATTTCACCTTCGTGGGGTCCTTTTCGATATCTGCATTGACCTTGTCCGCCGAAGGATCATCACCTTCCTCCAGCACGAGGTTTCCGGTATATTCGTCAATGACCCGCCCGACGCCGTGGCCGCCGGATTCATGCTGGACCAGCTGGCGGAACGAAGTCGCCCTGGGCGGGCAGAAACAGTAAGCGCGGGTATCCCTGCGCATCTCAACACCGCCCCAGATGGCATTCTGGGTGACATTCGGAATGACTACCACGGTTCCATATTCCTTGAGGTCCCGCTTAAGGGCAGTCTTTATGAAATTACGGCAGGCGGAATAGTCAAACCCTACATGGGGAGAATCGTACGATGGCTGGGTATAATGGAAACGCGAATTGACTGAACTGCTCCGAAGGCTCACTCCCTTCGCAGGGGAATAGTTGTAGATGAAGTAGATATTGAAATACTTGTAAAGCGCCGGATAGGGATGGATCTTGAAATGGGCCTCCACGGCCACGTCAAGCCAGTGGTCCAGGGTGCCGCCCACAGTGTTTTCGTCGCGGTCGAAGCCGTCTCCTATGAACACCAGGTCGAAGCCGTCACACCCCTCGGCCTTGTGGATGACTTTCACTTCCCCGTCCTTGTGGAAAGTGCCGAGGCCGTCGCGGTTGCTGTCAACAAACAACTGGAAGGCCTCATTGTTGCAAGGATGCACCTTCAAGGCTGCGGAAACCGTCTCGATCCTGTAGTCGGGCACCTTCAAAGTCGTGGTACTGAACCGGTTGTAGGCGAGGTTGGCGGAAAATCCGTCCGTCTTCAGGAGGGCAAGGGTATGGGGGACCTGCCCGCGGATTTCATTATCGTCGAGCCGAAGGGTCTTCAGCCTGGGGAAACGGTCGAATACGTCGGGAAGCGTCCCGTCCAGATTGTTGGAAGCAAGATTTATGGCCGTAACGCAGCCGTCCCCGTCGCAGGTGATTCCCTGCCAGGTTGAAATGTCGGCATCGGTGCACCAGCCTTTGCTCTTTGTCCACAAGGCGCCTTTCGTGGCGTTGTAGATCCTGACGAGGGCATCCCTCACCTCCTCGGACGTATATTCCTTAAGCTGCTCTTCTTCAGGCTCAGACGGAGTGTTTTCCTTCTTTATCGCATCACCGCATGCGGCTGAGACCAGCACCGCAAAAGCTGCTGCAATGGCTTTGATTTTCATATTCGTGAACATATCCCGAAATATACGAAATCCTTATGAAATCTCCCCGGCCTCCGGTCCTTCGACAAGCTCAGGAACCGGGGACCGGGGAAGAATTCAGATTGTAAGCTCAGAGCCGCCCTTCGGCAAGCTCAGGGGCCACCTTTACCACTCGGTTGAGGTCTCGATGGTCCAGCCGTAATTCTCGATGAGGGTCTTCCAAGGCTCGATGCCGTCGTAGTCGGACTCGTCCTTGTTGCCGGGGATTACCAGCGTTACATTGGTCGGGACCGGGGCAGTGCTCACGCTGGACAGCTTGGTACTCCCGGCCACAGGAGCCTCCTGGCTGCGGAGCTCCACCCTCTTGAGGTAATCGCAACCCTGTATGCAGTAGTTGCCGAAGTAAGGCTGACTCAAGCAAATGATTGTATCCAGGTTATAATTCCACACGAACATCCGGCCCGGTACGCAGGTGGTGTTGGGACCGAAGGTAAAGGTAAGCTTCTCAGTCTGCTCCGTAGGCTGTGGATTGAACTGGAAGATACGGAGATTGTCGGCATTCCTATACTCCTTGTAATCAGCACCTACATTGTAAGTGGAACCACTCTTGTAACCATAGACATGTGTTCCGTCCACGTAAGGCGTCAGCGAGGCGTCGAAGTAAACATCCTTGAGGGCGGTGCCGTTCAGGAAGTTGTAACCGTTGTTGCTGCTGACATTGAAATCGACGACAGTGGAAGCGATGCTGAGATGCTCCATCTTGGTGCAGCCGGCGAACGCATAATCTCCGATGGAAGCCAGGCCGTCCGGAAGCGACGCCTCTACCAGCGCGGTGCAGCAGTAAAGCGCCTCAGCCGGAAGGGCTGTCACGCCGGCCGGGATCTCGATCCG
>ERZ842401.3789-NODE-3789-length-18369-cov-10.526482_pt1 | contig 18369 bp, 11 predicted proteins | sample MGYA00521270_ERZ842401 | MGnify/ENA primary metagenome ERZ842401 (study PRJEB31892, sample SAMEA3878208) | bioreactor metagenome | biome: Moose rumen | place: Sweden | collected 2011-10 | study: EMG produced TPA metagenomics assembly of the PRJEB12797 data set...
CCCACAATCAGAACCAGAATCTGAAGTGCTACCATTACACAATCGGGGAATGCAACGTAGAAAGAATATATATCTTTTTTTTAATTTAGTCAATATGTGCTCATTGCAAAAGTCTAAAATTTTCTGTATGATTGTCATGCATGAAGAAATACAATGGGTTGGGATTTTGTATCATCGTCTCTGCTTTAGTGCTTTTTACAGGGCTGGCGCAACACAGCACCATTGCAGGCTGCTGGTCGGCATTGGAAAGCGAGCAGCACGTCATGCGCGCCACAGATTCACTTCCTCCCAGCCTTCCCGCCGTCAGGGAGACAAAAGGCCGAAGTGAATCCCGCCTTTTTATTGAGGAATTTTTCTTTTCCGTCGCCTTGTGTGCGGCGCTCCTTCTCAATCAAGAACAATACACCCGCCATCTGAAAAAAGGCTACCGCTGGCAGCCGCTTTCAAAATACCTCACCTCACTTATTTTTCGGCAGACAGTACGATAGTGCTCCTGCATGACAGCAACATTTTTTACAACACAGTGACACATGTTTTTTTGGAGAATACAATGACTAAGGAATACGAATGGATTACGCCCGCTTCCATCACGACTGATTTGGAAGACGGCAACAACGAAGAAATTATCGGGCAACTTACAGAACTGCTCCGCCTTACCGGTAAAGTAACAGATCCTGCGGCCGTAGAAGAAGCGATACTCAAGCGCGAACAGATTGCAAGCACCAGCATAGACGATGATATTGACGCACCCCACGCACTAACCACGGGTGTTTCTGAATTCTGCACCGCAATTGGTGTGGTCTCCCACAGAAAAATCTACATTCTCATCGCATGGAATGAAAGCAATACGAGAAACCTAAAACTGCTTGCGGTACTGCTTGAATTGATTAAAAACGAAAAGCAGAAGATTCTTGCCGCAGAAACGGGAAATCAGATTCACCGCATACTGACCGCCGCCCTTTCCGCAGCGGACATGCACTGATTACAGGCTGTATTTTCTTGACCGCAAACGCTTTTCAAAATCTTCCTTGACAAGCGGGCGGTCATAGAGATAGCCTTGCGCCATAAGGCAGCCGTTTGCACGCAAAAAACGTGCCTGTTCTTTTGTTTCCACGCCTTCCGCAATTACCTGAATGCCCAGTTCGCGCGCCATGTTGATAATTGACCGAACAATAACCACATCAGCCTTTTTGCTCGTCTTGCCGGCAATATTATCCACCAGAGACTTGTCCATCTTGACCACATCAGCGTTCAAATCCCGCAGGAGGCTCATGGATGAATAACCGGTGCCAAAATCATCAATTGAAATGTGAAAGCCGCTTCCATGCATGACATTTACAAAGGAAATCAGGCGTTCAAGATACTTAAAGTCAGAAAGTTCCGTCAGTTCAATCTCGATGTATTTAGGGTCAATCTTGTATTTTTCCAGAATACTGATAATATCCTGTTCAAGTTTTTCGTTGGAAAGATGAATCTTTGAAAAATTAGTGGAAATCCGCACGGGTTCAATGCCCATATCCAGCCAGTGCCGTAAGTCTTTGCAGACTTCTTCCAGCATGTAAAAGTCAAGATTCTTAATCGTGCCTTCCCTTTCCAAAATCGAAATAAACTCGTTGGGATACATGATTTTATTGGCATGCCAGCGGGTCAAGGCCTCACAGCCGCACAGGGTGTCGTCAGCAAGCGTCACTTTTGGCTGATAGTAGACCAAAAATTCATTGCGGGAAAGTGCACTTTTGAACATGGCAGAAACCCGCTTGTCATGGAGTGTTTTTTCAAGCATCTCCGGCTGAAAGTAGACCGTATCCCTGTCACGAGAGCGACGCGCCGCCTGAAAGGCAATGGAAGCACAGGAAAGGACATCCTGTGGATCGGAGTCAGGCAGGATGGGAAAGACACCGCTCTTAAAATCAATGCGTACATCTTCTTTTTGTCCTTTGTTATCCACGGTGACAGGCATGCCGGTAACAAAAGCGATATAGCGGAGCAGGCAATACTTTTTGACCAGAGTAACAAAATTATCACCGCCTAGCCGACAGAAAAGTCCGTTCTCTCCCAAAAAGTTACGGACTGCCATGCTGTACTGCTTGAGGATATAGTCTCCGTTGTTGGAGCCAAACTGCTGATTGATGTACTTGAAATTCTTGATGTTTGCGAAGACGGACGCATATTCGGAAAGCTGATTCTTTGCGTACAGCTCATCAACCTTTCGCTGAAAGCCCATCATGTTCAGAGAGCCAGTAAGCATATCAATATTCTGCGTCTGCTGCATGAGGGACAAAAGACGCAGACGGCTGCAGGAAAGATAAAGGACTTCCAGCAGAAAATCAATGTCCGACTTGTCATCATCATTCCACTTCCAGCCCATTTTTGGATGGGCAAAAAGCCTTACAGTACCGCCTTCCGCCGTATTGAACTGTTTTTCGTAAACCTCATCACTATATCCATTAGGGTCCTCATAGCCGGCAATAACCTTATTCAAGCCTTTGGGCTCATAGACTGATTCGGGCGCGGAAAAAATAGTCTCTACTTTTCCCAGATGAAATTCATCTGCCACGCCAGGAAGGGATGCATCAATAAGGGCGACCATTTCATCAAGTGAAAAAACATCATTATTTAGAGTCTCATAAAAAGTCCTAAATTTTTCGCTCACAATTCGGAAACTCATGCTAAAAGCTCCGACAATATTTTGGTTAAGTTTTCTACATCAATAGGCTTTGCCACATGAGCATTCATGCCTGCAGCCTGCGCCTTCTGGACATCTTCTGCAAATGCGTTTGCCGTCATCGCAACAATGGGAACATGGGCTTTTACACTGTCTTCAAATGCCCGTATAGTTCTCGTTGCCTCGTATCCGTCCATGACCGGCATCTGAATGTCCATAAGAACCGCATTGTAATATCCAGGTTCTGCCGCTGCAACTTTATCCACGGCATCCTTTCCGTTTACCGCCGTCTCCACCTCAAAGCCCATGTCCGCCAGAATCATCGTGGCAATCTCACGGTTTACGTCCACATCATCCACCAAAAGCAGACGCATGGCAGCAAAGTCAAGTTCACGCTCCGGCTTTTCCACGGTAGCTTTTGCCCCAGACATTTCTTCTACAGAATCCGCACCCCTTTCTTCTCCTGCGGTCTGCAAGCGTAAAGGCAGCGTAATGACAAATTCCGTACCATTTCCCTGTTCCGTCACCACGCGGATATCACCGCCCATAAGGTCAATAATGCTCTTGGTAATCGACATACCCAAGCCTGTTCCCTGAATGCCGCTCACCGTACTCGTCCGCTCACGCTCAAAAGCCTCAAAAACTTTTGCCGCAAATTCAGACGACATACCGATTCCACTGTCTTTCACCCTCAGTTCATAGGTGGCAAAACTTTTTTCCGCATCGGTACTGAGTTGCGTAAGAGAGACGGCAACGTTTCCACCTTCTGGCGTAAACTTATAGGCGTTGCTGATTAGGTTAAGCAGCACCCGATTCAAGCGGTTTTTGTCGCACAGTACCAGTGGGCAGGTCATCTGGGAATAATCGACCGTGTATACGATGCTCTTTCCTACCATCTGGGTGGCAAACATATCGCGCACTTCTTCCATCACCTTGCGCAGGTCGTGCGGTGATTCCTCCAAATCCATCTTGCCGCTTTCAATACGGCTCATCTCAAGAACATCGTTTATGAGTGCCAGCAGGTGCTGACTGGAGCCTTCAATTTTTTTCAGGTACTTCTTGATTTCCTCCATGCCGATGCCTTCACGCTTGGCAAGGTGAATATAGCCGATAATCGCATTCATAGGAGTACGGATGTCATGGCTCATGTTGGAAAGAAAGACGGTCTTTGCCTTATTGCTCTCTTCCGCCGCAATTTTTTCCCGCTCCATCTGCTTTTCACGGGAGCGGATAACAGAATAGATATTGAACATGACCACCAGCGCTATGGCAATCAGCGCCATTTGGATAACGCTATTGTTGAGCAGTGTCCTTTGCACCAGCAAAAGCTTTGACTCCAAAAAAGCATTCTCCACACGCTGGCGGACTTCATTCTCCTCAATGCCGTACAGATTCATCTCTCCCGTATAGAAAGAGTTGATGTCTTTCACCACTTTTTCCGTACTGGCATGGGTTGTCTGACGCATCCACAAAAGCGACGTAAAGAAAATCAGAAAGAGCAGAGCAACCCACACCACTGTTGTCTTTCCAAAACGGTCTTCGGTATCACGCTTAAAGACAAGGCGGAAGAAGAGAAAACCCAAAACGCTCCAAAAGGCCAAAATCAGGTAGGATTCCGCAGAAAGGGCGCTCATCTGCCAGAGGTTGGGTACCAGCAGGAAAAGGCTGAAAAGCATTGCCATGGCACAGCCGATTACGCCCGTCACTTTTATGATGTTACTGCCTTCCCTTTTGGCAATACAATATGCGCTTGCCGATGTATAGCCGTAGGCAAAAGTCGCGCCGATTGTGGTTACGTCAACAATCCAGCCGATTGCAGTTCTTCCCAAAAAAGGAATGACCAAGGAAATAAGCGCAATAAAGAGAACGGCATTTCTTGGTCCCCCAGACTTTCCCAAAAAGGAAAAACATTTAGGAAGAATGGCATCCTTTCCCATGGCATATAAAAGACGGCTGGCTGCAATTGTATTTCCGATGATTCCCGTAACAATCGCTCCCAGTACGGCAAGTCCCAGCACAAAAGATGCCCTGCCCCCGCCAGATTGCGCCACAGAAAAGAATACGGGCATCTGCTGACTGCCATGCATTTTTCTCAGAAAGCAAACGTATCGTGCCCAGTCAGCATATCCCTCTGGCTGAACGGCAACGGCAATAAAGGTCAGTGCCACATAGGCAAAAAGTCCAAAAATCACCGCTACTGCCATAATCAAAAAGGAACGCTTGGCTGAAAAGGTAAATTCAGACGCAGAATGAGAAATCGACTCAAATCCAACAAAGGCCCAGGGCGTTAGAGAAACAATACTGAATATCTGCAGGAAGTGGTTTTTCCTTTCGCTGAATGTCGGCGTAAAATCAACAGCAGTCAGGTTGCCGCTTTTTACTACCCACACAAGACAGAGCAGTATGCCGACCACAAGAATCAAGGCCATTACCGTCTGCACGAATACGGAAATTCGGCGGGCACACATACAGAGCAAAGTCAGAATGCACAATACGCCAATCTGCAAAAGTACTTCGCCCATGTAGATGTCATAGCCTGCAAGGCGATAGTGAAAGCCAAATTGCAGCATTGAGCCAAAAATAGTGCGGCAAATCAATGCCAGAGCCGTCAAGTTTGCCCAGAGGATTGCAATATAGGTGAGGCTCAAAAACCATGCACTCAAAAAACCATGGTCATAACCAAAAGTCTCCTTTGCATAGGTAAAAGTACCGCCAGAATCAGGGTAACGGTTCATCATAAAATGATAATTCATGCCTATCACCAGCATGATGACGGCACCAATTGCCATGCCGACGGCAGTTCCAACCGGTCCTGCAATCGGCAAGAAGGTTGTTCCGGGCATGACAAATGCACCCCAGCCCACGGCTGAACCAAATGCCAATGCACAAGCAGCAAAAGGAGAGAGGTAAGGGGTTAATCCGGAATTTTCTTGCTTCATACTTCCACTATGATAGCACACTTTACGCAAGAAAGCAAAAAAATAGAAACTAAAACCATGCAGGATTATAGAGATGGATTATGCCGCACAATTTTGCCGCCATGCAGACCAGCAGGGCTATCAGGCTCGTCGTATACATCAGCATCACGGTGCGGTTAATGTCATCAATCTCAGGCTCCCTCCACCGCCTGCCAAGATAGGGCTTTTTTTCCAGCAGACCGCCGTAATAAGCGTCTCCCCCCAATTGCAGGCGCAGGGCTCCGGCACAGGCAGATTCCGTCTGTCCTGCATTAGGACTTTCATGCTTATAGCGGTCACGCAAAAATGTTCTGGCGGCACGGATAGGATTATAGGGAAAGGCATAGCGGCTGAAGACCGAAACAAGATACAAGACCAAAGCGGCAAGCATCATGCAAAGAGCGGCAAGACGGGATGAAAGAAGGTTTGCAAAATCGTCAAGGCGGGCGGCAAGGGTGCCAAAATAGCGGTAGCGGCTGTTTTTGTAGCCAATCATACTGTCCATTGTGTTGATTGCCTTGTACAAAAGCGCAAGGGGGGCTCCGCCTATGCTATAGGCAATAAGAGGAGCCACAAGACCGTCGTTCGTGCTTTCTGCCACAGTCTCCACACAGGCTTTGATTACGCCGGGTCTGTCCAATACTTCTGTATCGCGTCCAACAATGCGAGCCACCGCCTTTTGTCCGTCCTTTAGTGAACGGGAAAGGCTCATGTATACATTTTCCGCCTCATCACGCAAGCTGCGGGCGGCAAGACACTGATAGCCCCAGAAGACATCCAGTCCGTATGCTGCATAGACGAGCCAGCGAAGATTAAAACGCATGCCCGCATACATAAGCCCGTATATGACCGCAAAAGGAAGGGTATAGGCGTACATGCACACTATCAAGGCAAGCAGACCTCCGGCAAGCCTTTCGCCCCACTTTGTGTCAGGGAAGATTTCGCGAAAGAGCGATTCCAGATGAGCAATCAATTTTCCCAGCAGAACCACTGGATGCGGAAGCCAGCGCGGATCACCCAAAAGCGCATCCAGCAAAAAAGCCGCGGGAATCTTAAAAAACTGGAACAAAAGATATGTGTTCATCGAAAGCAATGATAGCAGATTAGCACGCTTTTGTCACAAAGTCGCAGCAATTTTTCCCAAACGGAACATGCCGCAGTCTGTCTGCCAGCCGTAATAGGAATCCACCCCTTCATTCTGACCTTCAAGCCCATGTAACGCATATTGTCTGAAAAGCGACATCTGGGTGCCGCCATGTCCGATTACAACAATCACCTCATCCCCATCAGGCTCAGCAAGGATGAGCTCAAAAGCCTTTGCCGTTCGCGCCAGAAATTCTGCAATGCCTTCACCTGCACTTTTGTCTGACGGCGGACACTTCATCTGGGCACCGCTGTCCACAAAAGCCTGATAGAGCCGTCGTGTCTTTTTATCGGAAAAAAGTTCCTCGGCAGTCTGGTTTTCAAAAAGTCCAAAATCCATTTCCCGAAAGTCTTCCACCATACAGACAGTCGCCTGAGGATAGAGGATTTCAGCAGTTTGCAGGGCACGTTTCATGGGCGAGACATATATTTTTTTAGGAAAAAGCAGCCGCTCCCGTAAGGCGGGACTAAAGGACTGGGCATAAGAAGAAAGAATTTTTTTAGCGTGCTCCACCTGCTTCCTTCCCGCCCCGCACAAATCCAAATCACTTGCACCGCCTGCATAACGCTTTTCCAGATTTGCCACTGTCGCACCATGGCGAAAAACCATGAGGTGGCGGAATTTCTTCTGCAGACAGTCAAGGCTTCCTTTTATGACACGGGGGATTCCTGCCGTCATCAGCACCACGCAATCCGCCAGCGAAGCAAGGGCAATGTTCAGCCGCCCGTTTTCTTCCCGCAAAACACGGCTTTCCTGCTCCAGGGGAATGATTCCCAAGCCCATTTCGCTTGCAATCACCGCAGCAAAACTTGCAAGGCGCACACAGGTAAGGGAAAGCGGCGGCTCCACAACTCCTTTCCCACACTCTTTTGCATAGGCGCGAGCATCTTCTGCCGACACCACGTGCCTACATTCAGGAGGAATATGCAAGCTGTCTAAAAAAATGCGGCACCCGCTATGAACGCCGCCAAGAAGTAAAATCATCTTTCCTTACGCAACCATTTAACCAGCGTGACGCTCAGAAGAATTACCTGCTGCCTCCCGTTCCTCCACTTCCTCGTAGTTGAGGGGCTTCTTTCCGTAAATCAAGCCGTGCTCGTCTTCATCAGGATGCTTTCCGTAGGGAGCGTTGGCAAGCAAAAGCTTGAGGCGGTTCAGCTGGTTCACTTCGCTGGAGCCAGGATCGTAGTCGATTGCAGAAATATTGGCCTCAGGGTAGCGACGGCGCAATTCCTTGATAACACCACGACCACAGACATGGTTAGGCATGCAGGCAAAAGGCTGTACACAGGCAAAGGTCTTTACGCCCTCGTGAATCAAATCCACCACTTCGCCAGTCAGGAACCAGCCCTCGCCTGTCACATTGCCCAGAGAAATGATGTCCTTTGCATAATCCATCTTTTCGTAAATGGAAGTGGGAGCCGTAAAACGCCTGCTCTTTTTAAGCGTCTTTGTTACATATCCGCGGAATTTTTCTGTCATCCAAATCAAGAGGCGGGCAATACGCTCTCCGCTCTTGGGAACAGCAAGATTCTTGTGCTTGAAGATATTGTCCGAGAAGTTGTAGAGCAGGAAGTCGATGAATCCCGGCTGTACGCACTCTGCACCCTCTTCCTCAATGGTCTCAACAAGATTGTTGTTTGCCGTCGGATGCAGTTTGACGAGGATTTCACCAACGATTGCCACGCGGGGCTTTTTAATGGGCAGAAGCTCAAGATTGTCAAAGTCTCGAACCACGCCACGCACAATCTTGTGATAAGTATGGAGGGACATGTTCTTAAGTTCACGTCCGATAATCTCATTCCACTTTTCGTAGAGGGCATTTGCACTTCCAGGCACTTTTTCATAAGGACGCGTACGATAAAGCACGTGAATTAAAAGGTCACCCAGAATAAAGGCCATGACGATACCCTTACCCAGCGAGAATGTCAGCTTAAAGCCAGGATTATTTTCCAAGCCCTGAGCAGAAAGAGAGATTACCGGCACATGTCCCCAGCCAGCGTCATTCAATGCGCGACGGATAAAGCCGATATAGTTTGTCATACGGCAGCCGCCACCTGTCTGAATGATTGCAAGGCTTACATGGTTGATGTCGTATTTTCCGCTTTCCAAGGCCGCCATCAACTGACCGGTGACCAGAATGGCAGGATAGCAGGCATCATTGTTTACATACTTCAGACCTACATCCACCGCTGCCTTGTCTACTTCCGGCAGGAACTCAATCTTGTAGCCTTCGTACTCAAAGACTTTCTGATGCAGACGCATGTGGATAGGACTCATCTGGGGAGCAAGAATCGTATGCGTGTACTTGAATTCCTTTTCAAAAGGCTTACGGTGATAGGCCGAAGACTTTGCGGGAAGTTTCTTTCTGTTGCGCTGCCGTTCCTTAACCGCCGCAATAAGGGAGCGGATACGGATGCGGACAGCACCAAGATTTGAGCCTTCATCAATCTTAATCAGCGTGTACATGCGGCCCTTTGCCTTCATGATTTCATCCACCTGGTCGGAAGAAATGGCATCCAGACCGCAGCCAAAGGACGTAAGCTGCACCAGTTCAAGATTCGGCATGCCCGTCACAAATGCACCCGCACGATAGAGACGGCTGTGATAAGTCCACTGGTCTACGATACGCAGGGGACGTTCCACCTTGCCCAAGTGAGCCACTGATTCTTCGGTAAAGACTGCAAGCCCCAGACCGTTAATCATTTCAGGAATGCCGTGGTTGATTTCCGGGTCAAGATGATAGGGGCGGCCAGAAAGCACGATGCCGTTTGCACCCCGCAAAATCATTTCTTCCAGAGCCTCTTCACCCGCCTGCTGCACTTCCTTGCGGAATTTTGCCTGTTCCTGCCAGCCTGCCTCCACCGCCTCGTTAACCTGCTCACGGGTCAGCTTAAAATGCGGGCTCAGTTCTTCGTAAAGGCGCTCTGCAAGACGCTCCTTGTTCTCAATGGGCAGGAAGGGGTTCATAAAAAGCACCGATGGATCCTGCCTGAGAGCATCCACATTGTTCTTCAAAACCTCGGAATAACTGGTGACAATCGGACAGTTATAGTGGTTGTCGGAGCCAGCATCTTCAATCTGCTCGTAGGGGGCACAGGGATAGAAGATGAATTTGCAGCCCACTTTTAGAAGATGCATAATGTGTCCGTGACTTATCTTTGCCGGATAGCAGACTGACTCTGAAGGAATCGTCTCCAAGCCTGACTCAAAGACATTGCGCGTAGAACGGGGAGAAAGACGGACGCGGAAGCCCAGTTTGGTAAAGAAAGTAAACCACATGGGATAGTTTTCGTACATATTGAGGACGCGGGGAATGCCCACCTCGCCCATGGGAGCGTCAGAAAGAGCCAGCGGCTTGTAGCTGAAAAGCCTGTCGTACTTCCATTTAAAGAGATTGGGAAGTCCCTTGTTTTCATCAGTTGCGCCGCTGGACTTTGCGTTTCCCGCATCCACAACGGTGTTTCCGCCTGCAGCACGCTCGGCACCTCGTTCACAGCGGTTACCCGTAACAAAGGTGCGGACTCTCCTGCTGTCCGTGCCGTCATCGCTGTTTGTGGTAAAGGTGTTTATGGTCAAAAGACAGTTGTTCTGGCAGCCACCGCAACGGCGCAGTTCCAAATCCACATGAAAATTATCCAGCTGCTCAGGCGTTGCAATGCCAGAACGGATGACCGGCGGCACAAAACCAACTTCTTCACCCGGCTTTGGAGCGGTCAAATCGCGCCACTGGTCGTAGGCAATCAAAGCCGCACCATAGGCACCCATAAGACCTGCCACATCAGGACGGTAAACGTGTACGCCCGCAATCTTTTCAAAGGCCCGCAAGACAGCATCATTGTAGAAGGTGCCGCCCTGCACCACAACCTTTGTACCGATTTCGCTTGCATTGCGCAGTTTTATAACCTTGAACAAAGCATTTTTGATAACCGAATAGGAAAGACCCGCGGAAATATCGGCAATGGTTGCACCCTCTTTTTGCGCCTGCTTTACGCGACTGTTCATAAAGACCGTACAGCGGCTTCCCAGGTCAACAGGCTTTTCTGCCATAAGGGCAATGCGGGAGAATTCCTTGATGTCAAGGTTCATGGAGTTTGCAAACTGAGACAGGAAAGAGCCACAGCCAGAAGAACAGGCTTCGTTCAACTGGATGGAAACAATGGCACCATCCTTCATGCGGAGGCACTTCATGTCCTGTCCGCCAATGTCCAGCAGGAACTCTACACCGGGAACAAAGAAATCTGCGGCGCGATAGTGGGTAATGGTCTCAACTTCGCCCGCATCCACGCCCAAAGCCGCCTGGAACAAAGCCTCGCCATAGCCAGTTGAAACGGAACGGGCGATATAGGCATGCTTAGGTAAAATTTTATACAGGTCTTTTAGGACGCGGACTGCCAGATCCACAGGATTTCCCGCATTCATGTCATAAAAACGCCAGAGGATGCGGCCTTTCTGGTCAACAAGCACAGCCTTTGTCGTCGTTGAGCCTGCATCCAATCCCAGGAAGAGCGGGCCTGAGGCCTCGTCGAGAGGTGCGGTTTCCGTTACTTCTTTTGCGTGGCGCGCCTTGAATTCGTCCAAATCCGCCTGATCCTTAAAAAGTGGTTCCAGACGCTGCACTTCCTGCATTTCCGCGCCAACAAGGTTTTTCAGATTCTCCCGGAATTCGGCAATAGTGGGATATTCAGGCTGCTTCTGTCCCGTAATTACGGAATGCCTGGTGTCTGCGTTCAGGGCGGAGCCTGCCGCCACAAAAAGCTGGGAATTATCGGGCACAATGATTGCATCTCCCTCAAGGTGCAAGGTCTCGATAAAACGCTGGCGGAGCTGGTCAAGAAAGTGAAGCGGACCGCCCAAAAACGCCACGTTTCCACGGATGGGCTTACCGCAGGCAAGACCGCCAATAGTCTGGTTCACCACCGCCTGAAAAATGGAGGCCGCAATGTCTTCACGGCGGGCCCCTTCGTTAATCAGCGGCTGCACGTCAGTCTTTGCAAAAACACCGCAGCGGGCCGCAATTGGATAAATGGTCGTGCATCCGGCGGCAAGCTTGTTCAGGCCAGGGGCATCGGTTTCCAAAAGGGCAGCCATCTGGTCAATGAATGCGCCCGTACCGCCCGCACAGGTTCCGTTCATGCGCTGGTCAACACCACCGGTAAAGTAGGTAATCTTTGCGTCCTCACCGCCAAGTTCAATGACCACATCGGTGCGGGGAATCAGTTTCTTTACGGCAGTGGTAGCGGCAACAACTTCCTGAATAAAGGGGATATTGAGCCACTGAGAGACAGAGAGACCGCCAGAACCAGTTACCTTTGCACTGATTCTGCGCCTGTCGCCTTCAGGAAGTTTTTTCTCAAGTTCATCAAAGGCACGGTTTACCACTGTGATAATTGTGTTTCGGATGTCAGCACGATGCCGCTCATAGGCGGAAAATAAAAAAGTGCCGTCATCGTCCAAGGCAACAACCTTTACCGTGGTGGAACCGACATCGATTCCCATTCTGATTGGATTAACTGCCGGTGTAAACTGCATGTCTGCCATTATTATCCCCTTGCCTGTAGTGTAATAGGATAAATATACTACAAAAAGGAGGATTAGGCAATCTTATTGCATGGAATGATGGACTTTAGCCTTACTTTCCCACTTCGTCAATGGTGCCGTATTCGCACAAGGCATCGGCAACATGCGCGTGTTCCAAAAGTTCCAGGTTTTTCTTGATTTTCTTATAAATGCGGATTTCCCCAAAGCCCGTTCCGCCGCCCAGCATCTTGAGCAGCTTTCGCTGTCCCTCAGGAGCCTCGTAATCACGCACGAACATTTCCGCCGTCTTACAGAAAATATCCACGTCAATGACAAGCCGCTTGCGATGCACGCTTACACTCCAGTGCAGTTTTTCACCGTCCGCATCCACCGGCATCTCAAAACAGTCATGCACTTCGGTTATCTTGTCAAAAATCTTGTCTTTTATCTGCAGTATTTCACCTTCGTGGCAGACATAGAGCTTTAACTTTCCATCATATTCGCCCTCAACGGCAAAGCAGGACTTGGTTAAGGCGCGACCGGTAATAAGGCTGGTCAGATTAGATGACGATACGTGGAAAGACGGCGAGGACAGGGCACTACCCCACAAGCGATCGCAATAGCCAGAAGATTTTCGCGGAATGACCGTGTACTCCACTCCATTTACATGGATAACACCGGCAAACACCGTCTTTGCCCCGTTTGCAATCCAAAAACTGTCCTTTTTGTTGTGAAGGGGTGCGGATGCTATGTGCTTTTCAAAATGAAGATTCCAGTCTATCGCGCCAGCATTGCACAAGAGTTCGGGAGACTCACGAAGTTCCCTTTCCGTCACACGAATATAGCCGGTCAGATGCTCGTCGCCAAACGTACAGTCACCTGCCCTAAATTCATTCTCGGCCTTATTCCACTGCAACTGCGCAGAAGGCATGAAATGGTTGAACTGCTTTCCATCACGGCCAAAAATTCCAGCCTTTACCAGAACATACGATGGCTGAACTGCCTTTTCCTGAGAAGCAATTCTTGAAGACTCCATGCCGGCCATTGCATACTGCAAATCCGCATTGGAAAGGGAAAGTTTTGAAGTCTGTGCTAAAACAGGATTTTTAGGAGAGATGGAAGGATTTACCAGATACAGTTCGATGAAAAAAGAGCGTTCTTCACCTGTGGTTTTATTCACCCCGACAAAAGTATAGCGCCAACGTTCAAAGCCATTATGGCGTAGCTTGCCCTTTAAAATGTAATGTTCATAACGCAACTGCTTCTTTGATACGGCCATAGTGACTTCACCCTTACTCATATTGTCGGCAAAGCTCACAAAGACTTCAATCTTTTTTACGAAAATGCACTTACCCTACCATGCACCGATTACTTGAAGAATTTATTAAGCGTTTTGGTAAAGTCCGTTTTTTCCTCGGGAAAATTATCATCAAGATATTCAAAGCACTCAACGGCAGCGCGCTGAACATGCTCGTACCAAATCTGATACAATTCAGGCTCAAAGTCATTTCCAGGATAGGGCGCACCCTGAACGTCAGACACCAACTGACGCAACATTTTCACACACTGTTCATACTTCTTGTTCATATGCACTCCTGCCTTTTTTCTTAGTGTACAGGCAAATCAGATTTTTCGCAAGGCTTTTAAAAGGCCCTGTTGACAACAGGCTTCTAGAAAAGGTCCTCCCATTCTTCAATAATCTTTACGCCGCTTGACGTTCCCAGCCTGTTTGCGCCAGAGGCAATCATTTTTCTGGCGGCCTCCGCAGTACGAATGCCACCACTTGCCTTTACGCCCATTTCTTCGCCCACCGTCCTCCGCATCAGGCGCACTTCGCGAGCCTTAGCCCCATTGGGCATGGGGCATCCGTACATATCCTTTGGCGTGGCAAAACCAGTGCTCGTCTTTACAAAATCCGCTCCAGCCGCCTTTGCACATGCACAGGCTCGGGCAATTCCCTCGTCCGAAAGATAGCATGTCTCCAGAATGACTTTTACCAGAGGACTTTTATGCATGTCCTTTCCCGTCATACGAGTAGCCTGAACCACATAAAAAATATCACGCTCCACGTCATCAAACCTGCCCTCGATTGCCGCGCCGATGTCCATCACCATGTCCACTTCGTCAGCACCCTTTTTCACTGAATTCGCTGCCTGAGCCGCCTTGTCCTCCGTTGCATCCGCTCCCAGAGGAAACCCTATCACCGTACAGACCTTTACGTCAGAACCGGCAAGCAGAGAAGAAGCCAGCGGCACATGCACAGGATTTACGCACACAGCGGCAAAACCATATTGCCTTGCCTCGCCGCAGAGTTTTTCAATATCAGCACGGGTGGCATACGCAGCCAATTGCGTATGGTCAATCATCTTGGCTAGCTGTTCTTTTGTAACCGTCATATCGCCTCCAACAGAATGCCGACAGGCATACCGAAACTTCGGAAAAAATCACGTGACCCAAAATTCCGCAGGTGATATGCTAGCACATCCGTCACCTTTTTTCATCAGGAAAGCCCTGTTTGCCCAAGATTTTCGTGTAAAAACAGGGCATTTCCCCATAATTTTCTGAAAATTTTCTTAGACAAATGAGCATTTGCAGAGTATAATTTGTAATGGTTCTGCCGTATACGCAACAAAACAACCATGCGGCCACACCAGAAGGAGCAATATGAGGAGTCTGAAACTTTCTGCTAAAATGTGCATTCTTACGGGAATTGCCGTTGTAGTCGCGGCAATCGCCGTAGAAGTCGTCTGTCTGAGTCTGTTTCACTCGGAATTCACCGATAATGTGCGGATGAATCTTGAAACCGTGCAGCGCGGTATCGAAAACAACCTGCGCAACAGAAACATCATCCTGCGTAACGCTGTCGTCGCACTTGCCGGACGGCCGAATTTTGTGGAGGCAATGGAAAGCGATGACGCATCTCTCATCCTGCGCCTTGCTGACGAAAAGAAAAGCATCGTAGGAAACGACATCATGTTTGTCACCGATGCAAGCGGGCGCGTCATCGGCGGTTCAGGCGGCACCTTTACCCGCGGCATGGATATTTCAGACATGGCCTGTGTCAAAGATATCGTCAGGGAAGGTCTGTCAGAGGCCGCAACCTATGAATCAAAGACAGGGGTTGTGGGGTACGCCATGCTCTCCGCCGCAGCAATCAAGGATTCCAGCGGTCAGTTGATTGGCGCTCTTGTCGCAGGCTACGACCTTTCACTGCAAAGTTTTGTAGACCACATGAAAAACATCTACAATATAGAAATTTCCATTATCGAAGCGGATATACGCGTATCCAGCACGGTGAAAAATGCAGACGGCTCATCATGGGCAGGCTCAAGGGTCACCAATCAGGAAGTTCTCCAGCATGTGGAAAAGGAAGGCAATGTGTACGAGACGGAGTCTGTACTGCTCGGCACAAAATACCTGAACATCTACTTTCCGCTTAAAACCCAGTTGGGAAAGATTACGGGTATGATTTCAACATTCCGCAGCAAGGCGGCGATTGACCGCACCATTTCAAACGCTATAAAAATCACCGCAGGCTTCATGCTTGCCATACTGATTATCGTCTGTCTTGTGGCTGCAGTCATCATCATCCGTCTGCTCAGCCCGCTCAAGAGCGTAAAAGAGACGCTTAATGACATTTCAAGCGGAGACGCAGACCTTACCAAGCGCATTCCCCTCAAGACCAACGATGAAATCGGCGACGTCGTCATCGGATTCAACACTTTCTCAGACAAACTCCAGCACATCATCCGCGAAATGAAGGAAAGCAAGAATGTGCTGGATATTACGGGCGAAGATTTGCAGGGAAGCATTGCCGACACAACATCATCCATCACGCAGATTCTGGCGAATATCGACTCAATCCACCGGCAGATTACCGAGCAGAAGGCAAGCGTTGACCAGACAGCGGGAGCCGTTGACGAAATTTCCGCAAATATTGTCTCGCTCAACCACATGATTGAAAATCAGTCTTCAGGCGTAACCGAGGCAAGTGCGGCGGTAGAAGAGATGATTGGAAACATCAGCTCCGTAAACGCCTCAATGGAAAAAATGTCCCGCTCATTTACCGATTTGGAGCAGAATGCGCAGAGCGGATTTGTCAAACTGCAGGACGTACACGAAAAAGTACAGCAAATCGAAAGCCAGTCACAACTGCTGCAGGAAGCGAATACGGCAATCGCAAACATCGCAAGCCAGACGAACCTGCTCGCCATGAACGCGGCAATCGAAGCGGCCCATGCCGGTGAGGCAGGAAAAGGCTTTGCGGTTGTTGCCGATGAAATCCGTAAACTTTCCGAAACGTCAACCACCCAGTCAAAGACAATCGGCACTCAGTTGAGCCAGATTCAGGACGCAATCAACAATGTAGTGACCGCCTCAAACGAAGCAAGTTCCGCCTTCTCCACCGTCGCACAGGAACTCAAAGACACCGACCAGTTAGTCATCCAGATTCGTTCCGCAATGGAAGAACAGAATGAAGGTTCACGGCAGATTACCGAAGCCCTCAAGATTATGAATGACAGTACGGTAGAAGTGCGGGATGCATCGAAAGAAATGAACGAAGGAAACAAGGTCATTCTGGAAGAAGTGCAGCATCTACAGGACACCACCGGCATAATGAAATCCAGCATGGATGAGATGCACACAGGCGCACGGAAAATCCATGAAACAGGTTCCGCACTGAGCAACATCTCCGACAAGGTAAAGGAGTCCATCGACCGCATGGGCACACAGGTTGACCAGTTCAAAGTATAAGCGAAAAGGACGCAAAACGCCTCAAGGCTGCCGAACGGATGCATATTCGCGGCAGCTTTTTTTTCTTGCTAATTCTCAAAAAGTATGATAGAATAGAAAAAATAACACTGATTCCCAGGGAGACAAAATGAAAAAATTAACACTTACCATTAAAATTGCAATCCTTGCTGCTTTTGGAATCATAGTATCTTCAATCGCAGTAGCCATTATCGCTATCAACATCAACTCAAGCGAAATCAAGGATTTGATAACCGAGCAGTTGGAGACAACTGACATGGGCGTTATGGAGACGCTTGCCACGCGAAAAATTGCCGTTGAGCGCGCAACTTTTGCACTTGCCGATAAAACCAGGCTTGCGGCTGCACTGGAGGAAAACGACCGGGACACCGCAAACAAACTGGTGCGTGAGGAAATCGAAGCCCTGCACGTAGACATCCTCTTTGTTACGGACGCAGACGGCGTTGTGTTTGCAGGCGGAAACCCAGGCACCAACCTCTCAAAATCCGATGTCGTGAGCGAGGCTATCAAGGGAAGAGCGGAAGTCAGCTATGAAAACACGCCCTTTTCTGAATACGCAATGCTTGTATCACAGCCGGTCATAAAAAACGGCAGTGTCGTAGGCGTGGTTGTCTGCGGCTACAATCTTGACAAAAATTTTACCGATGAAATCAAAAAATCCTATAAAGTAGACTGTACTGTTTTTGACGATGACACCCGTGTAGCCACCACACTGGGAGCACATTTTATCGGTACTAAAATTGACAATCCGACAGTCATCAACACCGTTCTGAAAGGCGGCAGCAATTTTGAGGGTGAAACGACTATCGCAGGACAGAAGTACATGGCCATCTACGTTCCCCTTAAAGACGGTAGCGGAGACGTAACAGGCATGCTCTTTGCCGCAAAAGAAAAGAGCGTAATTGATAACGCTTTACGCAAAATGATGACGATTATCCTTCCCGTTGTCATTGCATTGATTATTGCATTGGTCATCGTTTCCTTCGTATTCCTCAAAACCATGCTTAAGCCGCTTATCGGTGTTAAAGATACTTTGGTGGACATTTCAAGTGGCGATGCAGACCTTACCAAGCGCATTGAACTCAAGTCTCAGGATGAAATCGGTGACGTTGTTAAGGGATTCAATGCATTTGCAGAAAAACTCCAGACCATCATTGCAGACGTTAAGACTTCAAAAGATGACTTGGTTGTTGCGGGTGACGACATGGCAAGTGCGGCCCAGGACACTGCATCCTCAATCACTGAGATTATCGCCAACATCGAAAGCATGCACAAGCAGATTGAGGGACAGAAAGGCAGCGTAGACCAGA
>ERZ842401.3791-NODE-3791-length-18363-cov-6.476731_pt1 | contig 18363 bp, 21 predicted proteins | sample MGYA00521270_ERZ842401 | MGnify/ENA primary metagenome ERZ842401 (study PRJEB31892, sample SAMEA3878208) | bioreactor metagenome | biome: Moose rumen | place: Sweden | collected 2011-10 | study: EMG produced TPA metagenomics assembly of the PRJEB12797 data set...
AAATATACGATTTATTCTTCTGATGGCCAAATGATTAATTTATAGAAGTCCCCTTTAATAGCGTTGTCCAGAATCGTGAAAATGCTTTCCTTAGCAAACTTATGGATGGCTGATTCTGATTCGTGGGCAGTGTAGCCTTTACAATCACAATCTGGTCTATGACTGAAATGGTCACGATGGGCATTGGGACCCTTGCCTTTCTTACGGAACGACAATGGCTCTTTGCATTTTGGGCAGTAGTAAGACTGTCCAGATTGAGCATGTTCGATGCTAACATATTTTCCATCAGCATCAATAGCCCAAGGGTTTAGAAGTTCTTTTCCCATGAAATATCAATTTATAAAGTTTGACACGCGGCAAAGATAATATGAAGAAGTGCCATATTCTAGCACTGCAAAATGGAAAAAAGTTAAATGTCCGATTTTTGGTTGTCTTTCACTATAATTATTTGACAGATTTGAGAGCGATTAACTGGATAGGTTTACACTTTGTTCTATGCTTCACCTGAATGGGGTTACATGTCGTTGTCGGCATGGGTCGGCATGGGAGGTGGCGTTTGATTATACTGCTGGCGATATTGCTCTTCCATCTGCATACGGATTTCGGTTTCTTGCCTGATACGCCTCTCACGCTGTTTTTCAGTTTCACCGCCTGCAATGATTGCAATGATAAATCCCCAAAATGGTGACAGGAACAAACTCAAAATGAAGAATCCCCAGAAACTGCGGCTATGCTTCTTCGCATAACGGCCAACGAGTACGCATAATAGGATGTAGAACAAAAAGATGCCAATGAGTATTGCGGCAATCATCAGATCGTCGGTGGCTCCTGTTTCAGTAGGAATTGGATAGGTTTCTTGAAGTAACAGCATAACGGTTAAGTATAAAGTTATTAAGAAGGCGCGAGCCTTACACATTCACTGGACGGCTTAGGACAGCCAAAACTAGCATGCATAAATGACTCACGCCTATGTAGCGAGAGCCACTATACATCCCTGCTAGTTTACTTGAAACGTCCTAATTTTCCAATGAACAGGTGTATAATGTCTTTTTTTCCAAAATGTCTTGTCAGTCACAGAGGGCTGACGGGTGCAAAGATACAACAATTTTTGGAATTGTTGCAGGTTTACCAGTCGTCAAGTCGCATCCACCGTTCCCGGCATGAGAAGAGAATCTGAGTGCGGGTTGTGAGACCACTGGGATCCAGCGCGCTCGGGTACAACTTCTTGTCGATGTGGTTTTCATCGTACTCGTCGATGAGTTCCGCATCGAAATAGAACGACTTGGCGTAGTCGCCGTGAGTCACAAAGAGTTTGGCGAAATCCTGCATCCCCTCCTGGAGAAGGATGCCGATGGTACCGACTTTCTCGAGAATGAAGGTACCGCCTTTCATAGCACAGGAGAAAACCTCACTGTTTGCAGGGACACTGAGCTGAAAGCCTGCATCATTGAGCATGAACGGGTTCGAGATCCGCCGCTTGTGTGAAGGCAGGTACTCGTTAAGCCTTTCGAGTCGCGAAACGATCTCGAAGGGCAGATGCAGCGGTGTGTCAAACTCATGCGGATTGACCACATGGTAAGTACAGCCGTCATCCCGAGACCACATGCTCAAGCGAGGATCTGCCTTGCAGAGCACCTTGACAAAGCCAACGAGCGCGTTGGTCGGCAAAGCGGCCGTCGGCTTCAGATTGCCATACTGCTGGTGGTTAAACAATTCCTGCCTCCATTCCAAGGGAATGTCGTCTTCGCGGATCATGGAATCTGTGGCATAGATGTAAACCCAGCCACTTCGGTTTTCAGGCCATCCCGGTATCGGAACAGCATTTCGGATGCCCTCGACAACAGCCGTTGCGTAGGGCTGAGGTAGTTGAATGTAGATCTCCATTATTAAATGAATGATACTAGGTTAATAAAATACTGCTACATGTGGACGTGACAAGTCATCAGCCACAAGGCAGCCAGAAACCAAGTACAAACCGCGAAAGTATGGCAGGCAAGTGCCAAATCTGGTCATATCCCACGAAAACACGTTTTCAAAAAGCGTGTTATACAAAGAGTTAATCGATGGGGTAAATCAACAAAAGGAGTTATTATGAAAATCCTTAACAAAAACCATGCCAAAATCATAGCACGCCGCCTGCGTTAAAGCCGAAAGTGTCCCTGTATGGGGACTTTTGATAGCAGATATTGAACTTACCACGAAGAATTATAGTTGGAATATTTGCCCTTTCGAAAAAAACGACTATTTTTGCACCGAAATATTCGCGATATTTCGGTATTAAATTATGTTAATTACTATTAGAAAGTGACCATTAAAGAGCAGATACTGAGTAAGATTAGGCGCAGTAAAGGCCAAGTGGTTTTTGTCATAGCCGATTTTACAGATTTAGGCTCGCCTGAAACAGTACGCAAGGTGTTCCACCAAGCGTGCCTGTCGGGTGAATTGTATCGTGTTGCGCATGGCATATATGTAAAGCCTGTGATGTCACAGTTCGGCATAGTTCCTCCATCACTTGAAGTCATTGCCGAGGAAATAGCCAAGCGGGACCATGCTCATATACTGGCCACAGGCAGCACTGCGGCAAATTTGGTCGGGCTGAGCACGCAAGTTCCCATGAACTTATCGTACTTGACCAGCGGCTCAACGCGCATTATACCCATAGGCAATCGCCACATCTCCTTTCGCCACGCCTCGCCACGCAATTTTGCTTCGGCTGGCAGAGTGGTTCCCCTCTTGACTCAAGCACTTAAAGAAGTGGGAAAAGATGCTATCGGTGAAAATGAGCTAGGCCTAATCCGCCAATTTGTCGCCGATCATCCCGAAGCAAAGTTTGGGCAAGATTTGCTCCTTGCTCCTCAATGGGTTCAACAGATCATTAAAAAATCACTTGACTCGAAGAAATGAAACACTGGCAACAATATAGTGAACTAGAACGGTTACAACTGCTCGACATCACGGCAGCGCAAAAAGGCTTGCCGCGAATAGCGATTGAGAAAGATTGGTGGGTGACAATGACCCTGAAAGCATTGTCAACAACTCAATACGCACATTTGATGTCGTTCAAAGGTGGTACGTCCTTATCAAAATGCTGGAACTTGATCAGCCGTTTCAGCGAGGATATTGACATTGCCCTGCGCCGTGAAGACCGTTTCGCCATTTCGTCCACGTCAAACACCCAGAAGGCAAAGGTTCGTCGAGTGGCAAGACATTATATCGTGAGAGAATTGCCCGGAGAGCTGGAACATGCCTTGTCTTCTTTCGGAGTGACCAATTTCACAGTCGAGCCCGAATTGACAAGAAACAAAGGTGGAGAAATGGTTGAGCTACGTGCTATCACTCATCCGTCCACAATATTTGTGAACTACCAATCTGTAGTGCCTGAACTGTCTGATTACATCAAGCCGCAAGTCAAGATTGAGATAAGCTGTCTATCAATGGACGAGCCAGTTGAGCAAAAGCGACTGAACACATTCATCAGCGAGGCTGTTCCCGCTGCTGATGAGGTTTCCGCTGAATTTATGACAGTCGTTCCCACCAGGACATTCTTGGAAAAGATTTTTCTTCTTCACGAGGAATTCCAGAAAGAAACCCCACGGAGTTACAGAATGTCGAGACATCTGTATGATATTGAGAAACTGATGAAGACAGGTTTTGGAGAAGATGCTTTAACTGACAGGGCTTTATATGAGGCCATTGTGACACATCGATCAATTTTCAACAACATACAAGGTGTTGACTATTCACTTCATGCCCCACAAACGATCAATATCATGCCACCTGAAAGAATCTTTCAAGCATGGAAAGATGACTATGAGGCAATGTGCAGAGATTTCATCTATGAGCCATCGCCGTTGTCCTTTAACGACTTACTCAAGAAAATAGAACTTTTGCAAAACAAGATTAGAGCGTTATAGCACGCCGCCTGTATTGAAGCCGAAAGTGTCACGGAACGGGAACTTTTCGCAGCCGATGTAGAGCGTGTCGAAGGCATCGGTGCCGTCGGTGCGGTGCTGCAGCAGATCTTCTTCAGTCTCAGCGAGTTTCTCGCCGCCCTTGTCCTTGCGGAAGCCGTTGCGGCCGCGCACGACTCCCGCCGTCTGGATGGCCAGGATGAGGTCATCGTTGTTTTGGCGGTTGAACATCGGCATGAGCCGTTGTTTGCCGGCAAAACCCTGGTTGATGAGCAGGTACTTCTCATCATGGCGCATGGGGTTTCCCAGGTTGATGTCCTCCACCTGCCAGCCGTGCCGCTCGAACTCGTGGCACACCACCCAGTGGAAGTCCTGCTCGTTGACGGCATAGTTGCCGCCGAGAGCGGTGCTGTCGTAGTAATAGACCATGACCTTGCATTGGTGGTGGGCATAGTAGCGGCAGAAGTCGTCGATGAGCGCGGGTATCTTGCGCTCGAACTTCGTGTAGAAGCTCTTGATGACGTTCAGGCGGCGCCCTGTAGGCTGGCCCGCCACGATCCAGTTGATGTTGGCATTATAGTCCATGCCGATGCAGATGGGGGCGTAGGTGTTCACGTCCTTGTCTGCCCGGCTGTCCAGTTGAGACTCGCTGAAATCATAGCCCAGGCTGTCGAGATAGTCGAAGTCGCTGGCATTATACTTGTGGGCCTCGCGCATAGACGAGTAAAATCCGTCTTTGGCAATGCCGATGCGTTGACAAAGGATGGATGTCTGGAACGTCTTCGGCGTGAGGTCGCGCTTCATCTGCTTGATATACGATTCACCCAACAGCTGCAGGTTCTCGATGCTGCTGTACTCCTTGTAGTATACGGCCACGGAGCGCATCTTGTTGAGATTCCTGTCCAACTGCCGCAGGTAGTTGCGCAGGTATTTCGGCAAAGGCACGCCTTTGGCATTAAGCTGCCGGATGCGCTCCTTGGTACGCCAGATCTCATAAATGGTGCCCTTAATCGTCTCGATAAGATCCTTGTCCATCTTATCTTGATAATGCAGGAACCAGGAGCCCTTCTGGGTCTGCGGCATATCGCTGAGGATCATCACCGAGTGGTTGAACGAGTGATGGCCGAAATAGGACTTGATGCCGCCATTGGCAGGCAGCGTCTCGTCCTTGAGTCGCTCGTAATCGATGAACTTGGCCTCATCGATCAGGAGCCACGAAAGGGTCAACGAGTTGCTGCTGCCGGGGCGGTCCTGGGATATGATAATAGCGCAGGAACCGTTGTAGAACGTGATGACGTGCTCATATTCTGCTGGCTCTATGATAGGCTTTCCGAAGGACTTGGGAGGTTTCCGACCGATGACGTAGTGAATGCCTTTCACGAAGCCCCAGCGCTTCCACGCCGCCAACAGGCCCGGGATGGTGTTCGTCAGACCGTGCTTGTAGGTAGGCACCACAATGCCACCTGTGCTGCCGGGCATGCGCTGCATGTTACGCAGCACGAAGGGCGAGGCGATCGAATCGGTCTTGCCGGTTCGTCGCCCCGCCACGATAACGGTGGTATTGGCCCCAATGAGCTGGGTCAGTCGTTGGGGGTTGTTAAAGTATATTTTCTTCTCCATCGGCTTTGTCGTCAAATTGGGTGGTGGGTGGGAATAGTGTGGACTCCTCCAGGTCGGCCTCTTCAAACTCGACATCCTCGATATCGATGTTCTCGGCCTGGTACTTGTGGAGCAGTTCCTGAATGCGCTCTTGTAGCCTGGGCATCGGTTTGATACCGAGCACCGTCGGGTCGTCGGTGGCGGTGAACGGCTGAACCACGATCATATCATAAGGCACTGCCTGCTCGTCCTCCAAGTCCACACGGTTGAATTTGGCATAGGATGAAGCCGCCTTCTCCATCGTCTTGGTGTCCTTGCGCTTTTTGGCCATCTGGTAGGTCTCCAGGATCATCTCGTTGTAGCGATAGCGGTGGAAGTCACGGCTGGCTTGAGCCAGGTGAGGAAGCAGCGCCTTGACGACACCAAGGTCCCGGTAGGCCATCGACTTGTGTATGCCGAAACGGCTCACCGCATTCTCGATGAACTGCCTGTCCTTGGCATCGGGGTTAGCGATGAACCAGTTATATTCCTCACGGATGCGAAGGATGCGCGCCACAACGTCCTCGGTGTAGCGCTCGTCCAGCTCTTCCTGTGAGGAAAACAGGTCAAGACGGCATATCTCAAGCGTGTCGCGGTTTGCCATTACTCATCGTCCTCCATATCGAGCAGATTGCGGTGGGCATTCTCGATGGCCAACGGCGAGCCTACCTGGGCCAGCATCATCTCCTGATGGTGCAGTTTCACCTTCGACGCCGCCTTGCCACGGAGGTAGCGTTGGCTGACCTCGGTGGTGCGGTCGGCGATGTCCGAGCGGAGAACTTCGGCAGGTATGCCGAGGATCACCGCCATGTCACTAATCTTCAGGTAGATCGAGGCGTATTGCTCAATCTGCTGCAATTCTTCTTCTGAATAGGTCATTGAGCGGTACTGAGTGGTTTGTGATCAAGTCTTCTATCTGTGCGTGCAGCGTGCGGAAGATCTCGAGGTCGGTGGTGACGAAGGCACTCTCCGAGCGGTTGCCTCGCGTGAGGTTCTGCGAGGTGACGATGGAAACGACCTCTCCCTTGACGCTGCGCACGAGCAGTATCTTGCTGTGGTTGTCGGCAAGATAGGTGGTATTGATGACCTGGGTGATGAACGCCCAGAGCTTGAGGGTCTTGTTGGTGGCCTTGTGGTCGAGCACCAGGTTGAAGCGGGTGACTAGGCCCGACTTCTCGATGAAGAACAGCCTTCGGATGAACTCTTCGCTGATCGAGAATGAAGTCTGCCACACCTCGGACTTGCCGAGCTGTTGCAGCGTCCATTCCAGAACATCGGCCACCTGCAGGGCGTTGGAGAGATAAGCCTGGTAAGGTTTATCTCTCAACGGCTGCAAAAAATCCGATATGTCGGCGGTGCGTTTCATAAAAAAGTATTACCTTTGCAGAGTCTTCAGAAATGAGGATAGGGACAAGGCCGAAAGGCTGTTGTACCGCCTGAGGGGGAATTTATTCCCCTATTTTATTATCCCCAACTCCTTCAGGTCATTAGTCAGCTTTTCGGTCGGGCTGATGATCTTGCCGTACCAGTCGAGGATCTGAGCCTTCAGTTCCTCGGTGGGCTTCTTGGCATAGCGGCCCTTGGCCAGGTTGATCATCCGCACGGCCTTCTTGCTCTCTTCACGGACATCGGCGGTGAGCTGCTGCTCGCCGTCCATGCCGGTGTAGTGGTCGTACTTCTCCCAGTTGGAGTGCAGCTTCTTGTCCATGGCGATGAGTTCCTTCAGGAACGGGTATCGTTCACTGTCGGGGCAGGTGGCGTTCTCCAGCGAGAGCGAGCGCAGTTTCAGATGAAGCTCGCGCATGCGCTGTACGATACCCAGGTTCTCGACATAGAGCGCCTGGATCTCGTCGGGCAACTGGTCGTGGTCAGCCCGCTTGCCGGCCTTGAACTCGTTGGCAGGTTGCTGCTGTTCGACTTCAAGGTTGCGCTTGACCACAATCTTGTTGACCTCGGCCTGCATCGCCTCGACCTGCTCATGGGTGACCTGCTGCAGGCGGAACGAGAGACGCTTCTTCAGCTGGTATTCGATGAACGGGGCCTTACCCCGAGGGTTGGCCATCAGGTTGCGGTACATAATCTGGTTGCCAGTCAACTGGAGCAACAGCATGGCACCCTCGGCATAGTCGCGCTCGGTGGCATCCTGTGCCAGCCATGCCTGTACTTTCTCGTTAAACTTCTGATTCATATCAAGTTTGCAATTCTAAATTCGTAATTTACATTCTCAAAGTTTGTTGTTCACTGAGCTGACGAAAAACAGGTTGCGGTTAAGCGGCTGGAGAAGTCTTCTCATGGCCGCCAATGTCTGCCCGGTTGTCACAAAGTCATCATAAACGATGATGTTGGGCTCTTTGGGCAGCACATTGAGTTCAAAAACCGCGTTTACTCGCTGCTTGGTGTGGCAAAATGCCACATCTTCGTAGAACGGAATCTCCAGCATCCGGCCTAAACGCTCGCTGATGAGCGTGGCGAAGTTCTTCACCTTGTGGCGCCGTTTCGGCGAGGTGCAGATGCACCATCCACCCAGGTTGAGGCTGTAGCCCAGCATTTCCTTGATCACGGGGCAGATGCTGTCGGCAAAGAACGCCACCATATCGGGGTCGCCCTTGATGTCGGTGAGCGTCCGTCCATAGACGGTCTTCTGCCAGATGGAAATGAAGTTGATGTCCGATCGGCGTGTGAGGCGCAAGCGATACGAGAAGTCGCACCGCGCTTCGGTGGACTTGTCCCATGACTTGCGCTTCTGCACCGCGAACAGGTCTTTCTGCCCTGGGACGGTGCCGCTGTCGGGTAAAGAGACATCGAGAGAACCCGGGTCGGCAATCGGAAAGGTGATGTCGTTCAAGACCCCTTTCATGTCGACCGATGTTCTCCCGATGTCATCATCATTATTGACCATCAGGGATTCTCGGTTTCAGTCTCTGAGGACTTCTTGTAGGCCTTTGCGGCTATGGTCTCCTCGGGGTTCTCTTCCTCGTTCTCGCCATTGCCTTCCTCTTCGCCGCCTTCGTTGCCTCCAGTCGGATTCTCGATCAGGTTGGTGAGGTTGGTACCGTCACCATTGCCGGTAAACGGCTTGAGTCCGCCATTCCCGTCACCGGGGATGATGGTGCCGCCGCCAGTGCCGCCACCAGTGCCGCCGCCAGAGTCGTCACCGCCAGTGTCCTCGTTAATCACGCCGTCCTCGGTGACGATTTCGCCGTAGTAGAACGGAGCGGGGCAAACGTCGGTGGCCTCCACGTTGAGGGTGGTGCTGGTGGTGCCCGTCGCGCCCTGACCCAGGTCTTGGGCCACGGTGGACTTCACCTGCCAGTTGTCGCTGCCCACGACACGGAACTGGCCGCGCACGGTCTCGACAAGGTAAACGCAGTCGTTGTTGTTCACGTAAGCGGACAGGGCCGAAGCCTCAAGGCCCACGCTGGGATGCACGGCCACGAGCTTGTTGAGCTGCGTCTGGCTGGGGAACTCGCCCTGCGGGTCGCTGGTGAGCTGCGACTTGTCGGGCAGGATGTCGATGAACTTCCAGGTCGCGTCGGCGGCCAGCACGAAGCTGCCCGAGTAGGCCGCGCTGGTCAGTCGCCCGAGGGAGTCATAGGTGAGCACGGGCCACGACACGATCTGGTCTTTGCTGATGTAGTAGATGCGACGCTTGATGCCGGGGAGCTCGGGAGTTCCCTGGCACCAGGCGAGCGACTGCTGTATGGTTGAACAAACGTTTCTTGCCATGGTTGTCATTCGTTTTGGGGTTAAACATGATTGTCTGCTTAGGCCGCCAGCTCAATGACCTTCATGCGGCGGTAGTCGATCGACTCGAACTGGGCGCCGAAGAACATGGTGGCGATGTACGAGAGGATAAACGGCTCGTACTCCTTCACCAGGATGGACTCCACGTCGCTCATCTGGTCATAACCCACGAGCATGTTGCTCTTGGTGGTGACGTGGATGAACTTGCTGTCCATCTTGTTGTACAGGGGAACGATCTTCAGGCGGCCGTTGCTGCCCTCCACTGTGGTCTGGTCGTACTTGTTGTTATAGACGATGCCGCCGTGCGTGAGCAGGTAGGCCTCGTTGTACTTGTCGGCGAAGTCCTGCGAGCAGTACATGATCAGATCCTGGGCACGCAGGCGCGGGTCGAGCGAGAAGAGGATCTCCTTGGCGATGTCAACGGCGTTGGCCGTGGTGATCTCCTCGGTGAGCTTCATGTAGTTCTTCTTGGCAGCAGAGATGTTGCCGGCGGTGATCTCCATCGAGGTGATGGTGTCGAAGCCGTCGAACAGGTCGGCGGTCGTGTCGCCAGCGGCATTGCGCTTGCCGTTCCAGATGGCATCGTTCAGATGCGAGGACAGGCCTTTGGCGATCAGAGCGAGCACATGCAGCGCCGTGGGGGCCTGCATCTGTCCGTCGCCCTTGGTCGCGCCGGTCGCCCCGAGGATGGTGGAAACGGCCGAGTTGGGCTCGAACTTGGCGACCACCGAGCCGAAGAAGGTCTCAAGGGTGCGGTAGTCGACGTTGAGGTTGAAGTCGGTGCTTCGCGAGGGCTTGTAGGGCGCGAACTGCGCGTCACCGCTGATGGCGCCCACGTTCTCCTTGTAGCGGATGCCCGGGCGGCCAGTCATGTACTGCAGGGTCTCATTGCAGCCGATGATGGGCAGCATGAGCAGCTCTCTGCGGTACTTCGTCGCAGCTTCCTGGAATTGCTGCGGCGTGAATGTGAGTTTTCCTGCCATGGTACAGATTTGTTAGTTGTGGTTAGGGAACAAGATTATACAAGGCCTGGGCCTGGTTGCATGTCTCGACATACTGCTGCACCTCGTCTTGGGGCTGGTGCTTGTCGGACGTGCCTTCGTTGACGACGGCGGTGGAGGTGTCGGCGGGCGACTTCTTCACCGCTGCGAGTTCATCGGCGAGCTCGGCTATGCGCTTGTCCTTTGCGGACAGCGCGGCCTCCACGCTCTTGAGCTGGTCAAGAGTGAGGCTGGAGCCGTTCTCGCCCACGGCAAAGCCCTCGATGTTGAGGACTTTGCCCAAAAGCGGGAGGAACTGGTTCATAAGTGCTTGAGTTTTGGTTATTACAGATTGGTTGGTGTGTTGATCATCGTCGGCACCTGCTGCGGTGTCAACGGTACAGGTCTTGTCAGATGCGGCATGCTCTTCACTCCTGGACTTGAACAGTGAGGAGATGGCGGCGAGGAACCGGGCGAAGGCCGTTTCCTTGTCGGCGGCGGGCACGTTGGGGATCGGGATGCCGGCAGCGGCCATGGCCGAGGCGACGGCATCGGTGAGCACCGGCTTGGTCTCGCCCAGGTCGGTGATCTCATCCACAAAGCCCCACTCGCGGGCCTCCTTGGCGTTGAGCCAGCCGCCCACCTTCATCAGGTCGAGCAGCTTGTCCTGCGGCTTGCTGCACTTTGCGGCGTACATCGAGGCAACATTGTTGTCGAGTTTGTTCAGGTCACGGATCGCCGCCTCGCAGTTGTCACGGACGGCTGCGAGCTGGTCGGCGTTGAGGTTGCCCCACTCGAAGAACTGGGCGCTGCACTTGTGCACCAGGTACATGGCCGAGGCGTCCATCGAGATGTGCTTGGCACCGAGAGAGGCGACGGTGGCTGCGCTGGCGTTCATGCCCACGAAGTGGACCGTCACGTCACCATGTCGCTTGAAGGCCGAGGCGATCGACAGCGCCGTGGCGAGAGAGCCGCCCAGGCTATCGATCAGGACGTTCACGGGCTTGTCCTCGTAGCGGGACAGCACGTAGTCCACATAGTTGCGGTCGAAATCGTACCCTCCGACCACTCCCTTGAGATGGAGTTGGTATTGTGTGCTTGGCATAGATTTAAAGTTGTGAATTTTGGCTTAGTAAATGTTTTACGATGCAAAATTACTGCGATGACCTCCTATGGCAAAAGACATTGAACCAGCGGTTTCACTGTCTTTGCAGGGCGGCGGGTGGGCCCGGTCTTCCTCATCGCAGCGGTCGGGTCGTGGCGGGTTCCGTTCCAATCGGGCACGAAAAAAGCCATCCTTGCGGACGGCCTTTCTCTCGGCGGGTGCGGCTACGCTTCAGCAGGTGCGGAACACGTGGCCATCACTGAAATCATAGTCCGACATGAACAATTCGGCGGCGAAGGCCTTGAAGTCAAAAAATCGGGTGATGCTCTCGGGCACATTGTCGAACATGCACAGCTCATCGGCCAGGTGCTCGGCAAATGCCTCCTCGCTGTCCCACTCGCCGCAATAGCGCTCACGGAATGCCTCCATCGAGGGGGCGCTCTCGCAGGTGACATCCATAAATGCCTCGTAGGCCTCGCGCTCATCATCATCGAGCTCGGCCAGCTCCTGAATGAGCTCAAACACGGCCTCGCTCATGCCGCTCTCGCTATAGAGCGAATCGGGGTAATTCTCATAATCGAGGAACATGAACTCGGGATCGGCCTCATCACGGTGGAGCCATCGGCAGGCGGCGATGAAATCGCCGTAGGTGCTGAAGGTGGTCAAGTCCATCCACATGCCAGCCAGCGGGCGGCCTTCATTGTACTTGTGATAAGTGCAGCAGAACACGGCAGGATTACCGCTGCGGTAATCGTACTTGTGGAAATCCAAATCGACTTCCTCAAGCTCATCAACGATATTGAAATTGGATGAGCTGAGCGAGCCTTTTACCAACTGCTCTTGAACACTGGCGCTGTCAGCACCGCTTGCGGGATTGAAAGAATTGAAATTGTTGTCCATAACGAAAAATATTAAAAAGTTAAACATACGATTTTGAACTTGTTGTCGCTTTCGCTTCGCCTTTACGATGCCTGCAAAGTGCGGCTGGAGCACACTAAAGCAAGGCTTGCCCGGGAATTACTACCCCGCAGGGGCTGGAGAATTTCCGAAGGCAACTTGCCATGGCCTTGCGTGTGGGTAAGCCGCAATACCTTTGCAGCGGAAAGGCAAGGGAGGCGACAAGGGAACAAGTGAAAGTGTGTTTGGCTTTGTTTTTCGGGGGCAACATGAAAGATTCTTCCCGCAAGCGGTTGCGCCCGACGGCACCGTGGGCAAGAGCTGAAAAAAGTGCCATCGCTGTCCCAGCGGCGGCACTTTCGGAATCATGTATCAGAGTTTACTTATTTATTAACCTTTAAATCGTATTGAATTATGAAAAAAGTATTATTCTTACGTTCTTATGCATGGAATGAGTGACTTCTGCGCGTAGAGCGTCACTTCATAGGTGCGGACTGCGGGATCGCCGGTGGGCGTTCCCGTGTGTCCGCTTTCCTTGATGATGGGGCGCGGTTTCTCACGCTGCCCGATGAGGTAGGACTGCCCGTTGCAGTCGGTCACGACGAAGGCGATGTGCCGGTATAGGGGCACGTCGTCCAGTGTCTGGAAGCGCAGGGTGGTCTGCTCTACCCTACCGTTGTTGCTGTATGTCGATACAGCCTCGCAGGTGGGCACGCCGACAAACGCTATCGGCGTGATGTCGGTGAAGATGCCCACTGGTATACCCGCGAGGTGCTTGTACATGATCTCTCGTTGCAGCCGCTCGGCGGGTACATAGCCGAGGGCCTTGATTCCTGGGAGTGATTGTCTGTCCATTTTATTGTGTCTCATTATGTGGCATTCGTGGCATCCGTGGCAAACGTGGCAAACGTGGCAACCCCGTTTTTTTGATGCTCGAAGTCGGTTTTTATTTTGGCGTCTTTTTTTGTTTTTTTCTCCATCGGTCTTTTCGGTACACGTCCATCTTCCGTCGGTAGATTTTGGCGATGACGTTCCAGTTGGATTCTGTCATGTCAATGCCGTGCTTCTCCATCCAGACCCAGATGATTTCCTGCTTCATTTCATTGCGGTTTCTGAACTTGAACAGTTCAGTCCACAATTCCAGAGCGAACCTTGCCTTGATGCAGAAGAGCAGCGACTCTTTGGACTTCTTGAGCAGGTGGAACCTGCTACGGACCTCGGTGAACTTGTAGTAAGGAAGCGATATGGCTATCTTTCCCTCTTCTGGCAGGTCTGGGGTCTCTTTCTCATCTTCTGCTTTCTTCTTCGTGACGAGCCCGAGTTCAATGATGTCGTTCTCGGTCGAGTTCTTTGGAAACACGACAGGGTCGCCGTAGTGGCTGTGCAGCCACTGCGCCAAATAAGGCTCTACCTTGAGATATATCACGAATTCGCTCACGTGTTCTCTGGTTTCCTGGTCTTCTTCCATGTCTGAAACAGAATTATCCCCTATAGCTGGGCCCTTCAAAGACGATGACCTGCATCATCTCGTTGAAGCGGTCGGCTATACGGGCACCGTACTTTTCACGGATCTCGGGAGGTGTGAGGTTCGTCGTCATCGCCGTGAACAGCTGCTGTCCGTATCGGAATTCCAGCAGATGAACCAGGGGGCTCAGCACCGTGCCGTAATCCATCACCTCGACCGGCTCCTTGCCGAAGTCGTCGATGGCGAGCAGGTCCTTGTCTCGGATTTTGCGGATTTCATTGAAGTCCTTTCCAAGCAGCACGATATCTCGCGCATCATAAACCTTCATGATCGCGTTGAAGTCCTCTTTCACGAACGAGAAATGACGGCTGCCCAGAGCCATAAAAAGATTCTGCAAGGCAAGCAGCATTGTGGTCTTGCCGTTTCCGCAGTTTCCGCAAAACAATACACCTGACTTCGGAATGGTTGCCGTGAGGCATTCGGCGAGTTCAAACAAGGGTTTCTCTATATGCACGTCGAACGTAGGCGTTTGGTGACGCGCCATCACAACTTGGGCATAGTGCTTCGCCAGCAGGTTCAGAGTATTTTGCGTTGTCAGATTGACTCTAAAACTTGCCTTCAAAGTCTTTTGCCTCATGGATTCCCGGATCAAATCCTCTACGAGGGGATAATCTATCGACAGTCTTCCCCTGGCTGGAGGGGTTTGCCTCTTGTTTTGATTGTTTGTGTCCATCTTTACCGTTTTTCTTTAAATAGATTCTCGCCCAACCGATGAAGTGCTTTCTGAATTTGGCAGCATTCTCGTGCTCCTCGTCAACGGCCTCGATGATGAAGTCATCCATCATTGAGTCGACTAACTCCAAGTTGCACTTCAGGAGTTTCGCGAGATCTTCCATTTCTTTCCCGTTGCTTTTAAAATCAGAACAAAACTTCAAATTTATTTCGCGCACGGAAGATGAAAAAGAAGAGTTTTGTTTATTATTAATAATATTATCTTCTTTATTTGGTAGCCGTTCTTGCATCCGTTTTTCATCAGAAACGTGGGTTTCCTCATGCGAGAATATGGCACGTTTCGGGTTGTTCATCTTGGACTCAACGACAGCATAATCCCCGTTTTCGTCTATCGACTGGGCTTCAATAGCGGCAAACTGATACTTCTCATAGTTGCAGACGGTAATGATCATCATTCTTCTGCCACGTTCGCATGAAATCATGCCTGCACTCTCGAACAATTTCAATGTGTCACCAACGACATGATTATTCGTCGCCCATCGCTTCATCAATTGCCTGACGCTGGTTGCATACTGTCCACGTTTGAGCTTGATCAGTTTATTGCCATAGAGCACTTCCTTCTCTGGCTGCCATGTGGCCAGGAAAAGAAGGTCAATCCATCGTTGGAGCCTTTTCGATGAAGTATTCCAGATCCAGTGCTCAACAATCCGTCTGTACAATGCAATCCATCCAGTTGTCATACCTCATCTATAATTGAGCCTTCCAGAAACGGACGATTTCCCTACCCGTATAGAATTTACGAGTCGTCGAACGCCTGATGCCGAATAGGATCCTTCCTTTATTCGTGTATCTCAAGAGGGTATTCCGATGAATGCCCAGCAATGCAGCGGTCTCTTCCACGGAATATCTTCCGTCCGCTCGCACAATAGGTTCCTGATTAACCATGACACTTCCTTCTTTTTGGTTCAAACAATGTTCTTACATCCATTTTCAGATAGTCTGCGATGATCAACTGGGTATTAATGTCCGGAATGATCTCACCAGAAATCCACTTCCGCACCGAGTTCTCAGAACGATGCGTCGCAGAGGCCAGTCCAGCGATGAATTCATAGGCTGGCGAGGGTTTCTCTTTAAGAGAATAATAGATCTCTGCTAACTTGTTTTTACTCATGTCGTTAAATTTTTTTGGTTACAAGAATAATTTTAATCGTTATAATTTTTGTTATAACGAAAAATAGTTTGTAACTTTGCAGCGTCAAATGCAAGTTAAACGCTATTTTTCGTAAAACCGACCGCAAAGATACCTATAATTATTGTGATAAAAACAAAAATTAAGGCAATATTTTTAGGAAAATTTGCAGAAAAAATGCTAACAAAAAATGAGACTGCTTGATTTACACAGGATTAGAAAAGAGCATCACGTCACTCAGCAGAGACTTGCTGAACTGACGAAGTACCCGCAGAGTTTCATCTCCCAGATTGAGCGAGGTCGGGTCGATGCTCCAGCAAAGTTTCTCGACAAACTCTCTGAGTTGCTGGGCATTACGGACTTTGAACCTTACCTGGTGCCCGTTTCTACAGTGATTGGCGAGGAGAAGCCCATCACTGAGTCGAGGCCCCAAGCCGAAAAGGCCGAAGAACAGAAAACAGTCTCACGATTGCTGGACATGCTTGAGCGCCGTGACAAACGCATCACAGAGCTTGAGAACGAGGTGCGCCAGTTACACGAAATCTTGATGAAATTTTACGAAAAAAAGTAGCCTTGCAGAACCCCTTGCACAAACAATTGAATTGAGATTAAATATTTATTAACCAGGCATTTAACGCGCTTCCCGAAGGAACTTCTAAGCTGTGGGTCTTGGGTTCGAATCCCAACAGGATCACGCTTCCAGTAAGGCGCTGAAAATCAGCGAAATATCAACGAATTTCGGCGCCTTTTTCCCTTAAGAAAGTACTTCAAAACCATTAAAAAAAAGGCGAAATTTGCACCAAAATAGTGCGAAATAGTGCGAAATAGTGCAAAATCTGTGTACAAATCTGTGTACGTACACAGATATAAACTAGAGATATTATTGCGCATTTTGGTGTAAAGATTAGCTGAGTATTTGATATGGCAAAGACAAAGTTTTTCTTAGACACCCGTAGGGCAAAGCCAGGTGCGCCCTCGGTCTTGAAGGTGGTTATCAATCACCGGAACACGAGATCGTATGTCTCCCTCGATGCGAAGTTGCTCCCTGAACAATGGGATGCTGAGCACTCGCGAGTAATTAACCATCCTAATGAAAAGCTGCTCAACCTTTATGTAATAAGGGTAACGGAAGTTGTTGAGCGCACTATCTTGATCCTAACCGATGAAGGCCGTATGCAGTGCATATTTGCCGATGACATCAAGAATGAGATTGAGAGAAAACTTAATCCAGAGAAAGCAGAGAAAAATGCGCAAGTCCAGCAGCGCAAGAACTTGTTTGCCACAAGGTTTATTGCTTTTGCCGAGAGTAAATCGAAAAGCACCTGTGGAGTCTATATGCAGACATATAGGCGAATGCAGGCCTTTGCTGGCAAGAAATTGAACTCATTGAAGTTTGAGGATGTCAATAAGGACTGGATAATTGCTTTCGACAAGTTCATGGCTGAAACAGCCCCTTCCCAAAACTCACGCAATATCCACTTGCGTAACATCCGTGCGGTTTTCAACGATGCTATTGACCGAGGAATTACTACCTCCTACCCTTTCCGCCACTTGTCGATAAAGCCTGTGGCAACACCCAAGAGGAACTTGAAAGTAGATGAGCTGCGCACGTTGTTTGATTTCCCTGCTGAGAAACATGCCCGTTACTATATTGACATCTTCAAACTGATGTTCATGCTTATCGGAATCAACATGGTTGACCTGTGCCGACTAAAAGAGATAGAGGGTGACCGTATCATTTTCAATCGCGCCAAGACCCATCGTCTTTATTCTATTAAAGTTGAGCCCGAAGCGCTTGAGATCATAGAGCGACATAAGGGCAAAGACTGGCTGATTGACGTGCTTGACCGCTATTCTAACCATAATGATTTCACGCGCAGGATGGACAAAGCATTGAAAAAGATTGGTCCTGTAAAACGGGTTGGCCGAGGAGGAAAGAAGGTTTACTCTCCCCTATTCCCCAAGTTGTCAACGTATTGGGTGCGACACTCCTGGGCCACAATCGCTTCTACCGACTTGGACATTCCCAAGGACACCATCGCCCATGCATTAGGCCACGGGAATAATACTGTGACTGACATCTACATTGAGTTTGATCAAAGAAAGGTTGATGAAGCAAATCGTAGAGTATTGGATTGGGTTTTATACGGTAAGAGATAGGCAAATCAACTAAGTATCAAGCAACTGCCAGCGGCACAAATGGAGTCGCTGGCGGTTTCTTTTTTGGTTCCGCAAATGGTTCCTCTCGTGGTTCCTGCGGCGGTTCCTATGGCGGCTCCTGTGTCGGCATCTATGTCGGTTTCAAAATTGGCTCCTCGCCTGACACCTGTATTGGGATCACAGATGGCACCCTAAATGTGAATAATATGAAAATCCCCGAAGTCGAAACTCCGGGGCACATAAAACAATGAATAACAACAAAATATCTATAAACTATGTTTGGACTTTGAAAAAGTTGCCTTTGATTAAGTGGCTCATGCCGTCCTCGGTGAAAACGGCGGTGAGGCGTTCACAGAGGTATTGTTTGCCGTCGATGTGGAAGAGGGAGCGGACGTTGGGGATCTTGTCCGACAGGAAGGAGAAAGTGTATTTCTTCTTCTGGTCGACGGGAAAGTAGGTGCGGCGCTCCACGCCCTGGCCGTAGGCTGCGTTGTTCAGGCGCAGCGAGCAGGCCTTGCCGCTGTCGGTGCGCTTCCAGGTCA
>ERZ842401.3792-NODE-3792-length-18362-cov-4.730049_pt1 | contig 18362 bp, 20 predicted proteins | sample MGYA00521270_ERZ842401 | MGnify/ENA primary metagenome ERZ842401 (study PRJEB31892, sample SAMEA3878208) | bioreactor metagenome | biome: Moose rumen | place: Sweden | collected 2011-10 | study: EMG produced TPA metagenomics assembly of the PRJEB12797 data set...
TTCCGCTCAGGTCGCGAGTTTAAAACCGCTCAAATGGCGCGGTTTTAAACATCGCGGCAAGAAGGAAGTCTCTCCGGAGGTATTGCGGGCTCTCCTCATAACGAGACCTCCCCGTACCCCCGCTCTGCCCTTCTGCTATAAATAGAGCATGTCTGATACAAAAAATTGATACTGTGCCCATGGAATTTCTTCGTACCTGGGCTGTTATCAGAAGGATTGGCAAACCAGTTGTAAAAATCCTCGACAGGGGTCTATGCAGTTTTACGTTTTCCAGTTCAAAACTCCTGTCGCTTGACAAATTGTAATACACTTTGTAACATATAATCATGAAATTTGAGTGGGACGAAAACAAGAATGAAATCAACAAAAAGAAACACGGCATTTCTTTTGAAGAGGCATCTCTTGTTTTTGATGATAAAAATGCAGTCGAACTTCTTGACCACTTTCACAGCACACTTGAAGAGGAGCGCTATCTTGCGATTGGGATGGTACACGGTATTCTTACTGTTGTCTTTACAGAGCGAAGAGAGAAGACGCGCATTATCTCTGCCCGAAACGCAAACGCAAAAGAAAAGGAGATTTATTATGGCAATGGTACAGTACGAGCTTAAACCAGGGACGAAGCTTACCAAAGAACAGATTGCGGAGCTTGAAGCTGCCGCTAAAATGCCCATAACGTATGACGAGGACTCCCCCGAGTTCACTGATGAACAGTATGCAGAGTTTGCAATCATTGCCCGTCAGCAGAGGGCGGACAGGCGGCGCGGGGTTGTCTCGCTCCGCCTTGGAGCCGCTACGCTTGAGAAGGCGAAGAAGCTTGGCGCAGGGTACACCTCAATTCTAAGCCGCATGATAGACCTCTGCATCAACGACAAAGAACTGCTGCGGAAATGCCTGTAGAAGTCCTCTCGTTATTTTTAATCGAAAGAAGGGCTAATTCCCCGACGCTTTGCGTCGAGGAGGAGGATTTATCCGACACATCCCGCCTTTCCCAGTACAAGGCTGATGACGCGCTCCACGAGCAGAAGCGGGATGTCGCCAGGTTCTGGCAGGACGGCAGCATCCGGTCGCTGCCTGCGGCAGCTAACGAGTTTGGGCAAAGCCCAAACTCGGCTCTGCCTTTACGGTCTGGAGAACCAGACCAAGGTTGACACGGACATTCCCCTGCGGGTCATCAGCTACGACGGCGCGGGCTACCGTGCCCAGCTACTCGCGGAGCAGAGACTAGTGCAAGCGTAGCGGCAAGCTATCCGTGGGTGGCGGACAATACAGCTGATGGCGGTGCTGTCGGGGAACAGGAATTGGTTAATCAATAGCCTTCCACGCCCATTTTACATCTTCTTTCTCGATACCAACATATCTATATCTTTAAAGGCATTTTCAATCGCCTCGCTGTGATATAGCTCATACATCCCGTAAATATAATCCGTTACCATTTGCTCATCCCAGTTTTGCAGTACGATACAGGATGGGATGCCTTTTTCATGGGCATACTGCTCCAAAAGGTAAATAAAAAATCGCATTTCCTTACTCATCGTCCGTCCTGAAATACACTGAGTTACGAGGATTTCCAGTCACCTGCTCCGCTTCCCACATATCAAAAAGAGCCAATGGCGCATAATCCCACATTTCAAGCGATGCATCTCGGAGCATGGCATGGCTCTGCGAGCTGACAAACTTGCGAAGCGCATCCATCGGGCTGTACCCATACTTCTCCGAGATGAGGGTCGTTATCTCGCTGTCATAATAATCAAGGAATTCCGCAGGAACCGTTGTCATACAGCGACCTCCTTGATGTAACATAAAATCCAGCACCAAAATCTAGCGCACGAGCAGGCGGTAAAAGGCGGGGTTTTTGTACAGCTACATTGCTCCCGTGGTATAGCGTCATAATTGTCCCTGTGGCAGATATTCAAAATTCCAGCCATTAGCAGGCTTTGCCGTTATTCTTACAATAACAGCATCCCCTTGCTTTCTTTCTGGCGGAACAGCAGAAGAATTAAGGATTGTGCCAAATACTTCTGTTCCTTCAATCTGTACCTTCCAATTTCCTTTTTTATTCTGAGACACAAGCACTACCTTACAAGAATCTTTCACGTTGAAACTCTTTTTTATTTCCTCTATCGCCAGAGCCTTCTGTTTGGCCACAGCAGCCTGCATTTCTTTTTCAGAACTAAGCTCAAAGCGTCCATATCCAACCGCAGTCTTTCCCCCAAAGCCAAGCGTTGAAAAAGCTATACAGAATGACTTTTCCACCTTTTCTTTGTCAGTTTGTGCATAGTGCTTGACCGTACCATCTTTGCACAGCAAGGGCAAAAAATAACAGCGGAATACAAAGAATGTCCCCGCTTTTACGGATAGGAACTTTATGGGTACCGGATTATCCGTTTCCAGCGGCAAGTTTTTTATTTTGCCATAATACGAATTAAAATGAGGGTTCATTATATCCGTTTGAAGGGCAGGGATGGTTTCTGGATACGCATCCAGAAACACCACTCCACCGCGCATGGCAGATGGCATTTCTTTGGTGTTGCCAAAGTATTCAGCAAGTTCTGCATCATCAACCGTTGTATCACCGCGTTTAGCAATGCTCAGCGCGTATGCAAGGCGAAGCACTCCCTTGATAGAACTTGCTGGAATATATGGAAGTCCTGTATTTCGGTCAAGGATCATGCCAGTTTCGCTAGGATGCCCAGAACCAAGCCCCGTTATAAACGGAGTCGTCAGCTTTGCCCGAAGCGTAATGGTGATAAGCCCTTGTTTATCCCGAGATGCAATGAAGTCTGCCTGCCGTTTATGAATTTGTTTCAGGCAGCCATCAGCCGCAGGGAAGACCCTTGCCGCATCGTTACACATCCGTGCGTTTCGCTCCTCGTTTACCTCTACAGCATCCCCCCTTTCCGTCCATTCCACCAATCGCGGAAAACAAAGAGAAAAATTTGCCGATTTTTTTTCTGCAAGCTGCTTCTTTACAGCATCGGTAATAGGAATTGGCATCATTTTCCTCCGTTATCAAAGGCACGTGCATACCGCTTGAGCCATTCTACAAGCTTTAAACATTCATGCTGTGCCTGTAGATATTCTGACTGGCTTATCGTTGTAAATTTCCGTAAAAAATCAACAGAGCTATCTGCCTCTGGAAAAGTATCAGGCATAGCCTTCTGCAGCCAGTCCTTCAATATGCCAAACGCTTCGCCCATCCTGTCTTGCCGCTTTGCTAAGAGGAATGCCATTGTCTGCCCTATGCCATTGGACAAAATCATATTCGGCATTCCGACTACAAACTGTGCAAAGTCATGGTTTACAAACTTTGCTCCATTGGGAAGCAGTTTGTCCAATGCGAATTTTGCTCGTTCCTGCTGTTTTGTCTGCATTATTTTGCCTCCTTTGCGTCATGCCAGTCAAGTTCAAAAATACCACGTCCCAAGGTTTCATCTCCGCCCACCTGAATATGATTTCCGATGACTTTTTTGACAAATGCATGAACATTATCCGCTTGGTATACGTTCTCTGCATTCTTGCTCTTTCCCCACTGGAGCACTGAGTACATGATAGTATCCGATGGCAGTTCCTCCGTATAGCGCAGGGAACCTTCAGATGTCGTTCCTGTTTTATCGTCAATGCTTATCTGCGCCATTATCTGGGTGCAGTCACTTACACCATAATTGAACACTTCATCAGAAACAAGGAGCAAGCGTTCCGCTTTTTTAAGATACGGTTTCAAAGACTCAGGAATTCCTTCTGCTTTGCCAGAAACATTTACCTCGTAATCTTCCAGAAGCACTTTTCCAGAACCAACGCCATCAATTTCCTTGGCAACAGCACCTTTCACATCAGGAATTTTCACATCAGGACTTTTCTGGGTAACGATTTTTCCCGCTATCGTCAAGTCTTTTTCCAAGCGTTTAAGTACAGCAGGACAGGTAATCCATACAAACGGTGCAACAGAAGAGCGCATAGGATACGCCAGAATTTTTGCATCAGACACAGAAAGTGCCCCAGCGTAGCCGCTTCCCTCAGCAGCAGTGCCAAAGATGTTCTCCGTCAGCTTTTCAAGATCTATTTCCTGCTGCTTATCTTTAAGCTCATCCTTGTAGAATTGAAAATTAGCCCTGAATGCACCCTTAACACCGGAAGCTTGAACCATCGGCCAGTTTGTATGCCGTTCACGCTGAATCGGCAAATCAACCACACCAAGGGAAGAGCCACTGCCCGCATGACAGGGCGTTACGCCATACATAACCAAAATTGTAGCATCGTTAAACATACGCTTTACACTCCTTACTGTGCCAAAGGCACACATATATTATCTATATTTTTCTTAAACACGGCTCCCGCAGGAATCCATGAAACTGACGGCTTATGGAAGCCCCGTTTCAAATCCCAGCCAGAAACCATCACCACTTTTGCAGATGAGAGCAAATCCCCTAGATTCGCCTTTGTCGCTTCAACAGAAACAAGCGAAAGATAGCGCTGTTCACCATTTTCTGTTGCAACATTCTTGTTCAAAAGGATTTTCTCGCAGTGTCGATAGGCAACAACACGTTGTTCTCCTCCAAGGGACATTGTTCCTTCTTCTAAATCGCAGTCGCCATCAATGGAAAGCACAAAAGACACGCCGTCATGCAAACGAATATGTGTAGAAGTATACAACTGCCCATCTTTTGCCCTGCGTTTTTCATCCAATGCAACTCCAGTTCTAGACTCCCTTGTATATATATCTTTGTCAAAGAGTATGGAATCTTTTGCAAACTGAGCACCTTGCTTTTCGCTCAAAAAGGAAGCAGAAACCCATGCTCCCCCCAAAGGCTTTGCTTCCTTTTCCGGTTTCACAAATACAATATCGCCTGTATAACTCTGCATGCCCAAAGCGCCAAAATCTTCCTTCTTGCACCCAGCTACGCACAGTTTTTTCCCCTCGCAGTCCGCACCAACAGCAGCCTTCTCAAACGAATCATAATACCACGTTGCAGGAGCCGGTACATAGTAGCATACAGCATCACCACCAGCAACTTTCTTAATGTAGAAACCCGTTATCCTAAGCGGTATATCGCCATTAGTAAGTCCAGCAGCATAGTCTTTGCCATGCTGCCTGCAAAGCTCTGTCCAGAAAGCGCCCTTTAGCACTGAAACAGGCGGAGGAAACAAGGACACTGTATTATATTGCCCTGCTTCCATAGGCGTCGCACCCCGAAAAAACAGCGTATCCAGCGGCGTTATTTCATAAAAACGAGACATCTTTCCAACCTCCTTACGACCTTCGCGATGCCAGATAATTGGCAATGACCGCGCCCTCAGGATTAAACCATTCTTTGGCGTTCACCTTCACACAGACACCAGCAAGGGCCACTGCCAAATCATGGGGAGTCATATCCCCAGATTTTATTTTCAAACCGCTATGGGCAACCTCATATTCAAACAGCTTTACAATCTGATTCTTATATCGTTCAATATCACTTGCCAAAGGCTCAATGCTTTCCCTGAGGCTTTCAATTCGATACAGCAATGAGGCACTCAATTCTTTCTCAGAAGCAAATTGCAGTATCTGCATAAATGATTCAAGGCATGTTTGCGTATCATCAGTAGCAAATACATTTTTTTCATCCCATTTAAACCACACGTCTCGATCACCACCGGAACGCTTTTTCAGCCGTATAGCAAGAGAATTCCTTCCAGACTTTTCCTTTGCAATGCCATCAAGCACTGCATGGGCAGTCTGAATGACCTCTTTAAGCGGCTGCTTATGGTGGGCAAGGATAATCGCACCAGAAAGAGAAATACCTTCTGCCCCTGAACCAAGATGCATTCCAAGCCGTCCGCAAGAAGAAGAAACATCTTCACCTAAAGGCTGCGCGCCATCTTTTGTATATTTCGCAAATGAATAGACATAGCCCTGCCTGATAGCATTTGCAGCAGCCAGTGCTGAATCTAGAGGAAGAATTGCACAGACGTCATCTCCACCTGCATAAATCAGCCTTCCTCCATGCTTCGTTATGGCAGGCTGTACTGAATACCGCGCAAAATTGTTCAGAGAATCAGAAATAGTTCCATGCACAGCAGGATTTATGGTACGCAGCTGAGAAAGCAAGGCACCTTTCTTAAACGATGAATCAGGGGCAAATGAGGCATCTTCAAAGCGCTTTGCCAGCTCAGGATGCAGCACATGCCGCCATGTTGCAGACAAGGTTTTGCCATTAATCAGATCGCCCATCTTGTCACCGTCCATCAGCAGCAAGGCATAATATTTATCCTTATTGCTCAACTTAATACCCGCTTTTTTCCCTTCAGAAATGAGAGTCTTTATCGCATTTGAATTCTCATCATCGCCGTCTTCAATATCAGCTTCATGCAATGCCTGTACAAGCTGGGGATACTCATTCCTCGTTATTGTAACCTTTTCCGTCAACCTCCGGAGGTAATCGCTCGCAGCTATCTCTGTAGTAGAGGGAAAGGACTCATCCTGCTGCAAAGCTTCCGCAAGGATTTCATCTTTATAGATAGTTTTTCTCAGTACGACAGGCAGAAAACGCTTCACGGCACAGACAGCATCAAGGCGTTCGTGTTCGCCTACTTGGGCAAATCCCGTTTCCCCATTAACCCGATTCCGAACAATATCCCAAAATGCTTTTACCGCATCATTGTACTTTTTCGCAGGAGCCATGCCGTTATACTGATAATTATGCAGCACCTCACCTTCGCCGCAAAGCGGACATTTTTCACCACACTGGGCTGTTCGTGCACTGACAGGCTTTGTTTTGCCTGCTGCAAGCAAGCCCTGCACCAAAGAATGGGTCGTACTATACAATCTGGCCGTATCATACAGGCGGTTCCCGCCAGCATTAAAACTTTTGACTGTTTCATATTCATGCTTCCACTTTGACTCTGGCAACAAGTTTTTAACGCTTTCTATATCATCAAGTCTAGCAAAATTGCATGAAACCCAGGAATATGTCCAGTATTGTTCCGTTTGACCATTCCAAAGGGATATAAATGCCGTATTATCGACATCTTTCGGAGCAAGATAGTCCCTCACAAAGCCAGAAACACGGAGCCATTCTTTCTGTACGGCCTTTTTTATATCTTCACACAGCGCCGTGATACCTTCGGGCGGAGCAATGAATACAAATTTATTGGGGAATGCAGCTATCGTCTTCGAATCGCTCTGTAATGCGGCAAGATCAGAACCGGCAGGTTCCACCAAATACTTCTCCAAGTAATATTTTTTGCCGAGCCACGCATCCACCAAAGACTGATTATGCAGTGACGGATACACAACATGGTCAGGGCCGAGCCGCTCCATCACCACCGTTATGCCAGTAAATGCCAGATACGACAAAAGCACAGAGCTTGTCCAATAATCACGCAGTTTCCGAGACTTTATAATAAAGTCCTGCACGGGGGTAATGGCAAATACCGCCAGCTGGGGTTTTGCATCAGCAGCACTTGCGATGCTTGAATATATTGCCGACGTCAAGCCTAAATGGCTCCATATAGAATGGTCGGGAATACGTGTATCTGCGGGAAGAACCTCCCATAAGCCTCCAAGCCCGCCTACGTTTTCAACCCGCAGCCTTCGCTGAAAGGCAAAATAAAGATAGAAAAACAGCGCCTTCGCCCATTCTTCAGGACTAGTCATCCTGCTAAACTGCCCATTCAAAGGCCTATCAGAATCGGGCAGAGAAGATAAAGCTTCATAAGTCTTGTCAAGTCCCAAATCTTTTCTCAACAAGCTGATAATTTTATCTGCTAAAACTTCGTTGTCAATCGACGGAAGTTCAATCTTTAAACTCTGTCCCGTAAGAGGATGTGTTATGCAAGGATGCGAGACAAAATCAATACTGCCGTCTCTTGTCTTGTCAGTATTGTAGCCGGGAAGAGCCGCACGAGTCAGACCAGATGCAATCATATCGGCAGGGCTATACTGTTCTTTTGCCGGGAAAGTCTGAAATAACGCATCTGCAATTCGTCTTGCAATTTCTTCATGGCGTTGTATATCAAAAGCCTTTATCACAGGATCATGCAGCCATACCGAAACCTTATCCTGCCAATAAGTCATTTTTTGCCTCCCAGAACCGTGTCGGTTATATTTTGTAGTTTCCTATCCAATCCCGCATGAAAGTCGTTTACAACGCCGTTGTAGGCCTCTGTTTCTTCCTCCTCACCATCATATATTGGAAGCGTCAATATCCTGCCAACATATCCATCCGACACCTTGTTAACGTGAAGAAATACAAATTTTGGACGTCTTCCACTACGAATTTCAACAGGAATGTATTCTCCTCTTGCCACGATGGGACGAGAAACAAGCCCACGACGGTTAAACAAATGAGATCCTTCAAGCCCTATACGTACATCTTTATAAACAAGACCCACTTCCGCCAAGGCTTTGTCCCATGAGGGATAAGACTTGGCAGTCTGATATAGCCGAGACTCTTTCGACAAGGCAGAATATTTCTGTTTGCCAGTCTGAGCACATTTTTTGAGTTCGGCGGCATAATCAAGTTTTCCTGAAACAAGCCCCAAAGAACCAAAGCCATTCCGGCAACGCGAACCAATACCGCCAAATTCTACCAAAGCATACAGAGAAGTAAAAACTTCGCTGGCATAATCCTTGGAACATTCGACACGTAACTTAAATTTTACCCCTGGTTCGATATGAGAGTTTTTGTATACATTCCTTTTCACCTCTCTCTGGTATTCATACTTTCCGTAGGCAAGGTAATCAAGTATGTTCAATGAAAATGTCCCTCCTGCATGAGAAACTTGATAATTTCCCCCCTTTTTCCTGAAAGGCGAATCTTCATTATTTATCCGTATAGCTTCTGTCTGGTATACACACAGACGCACAGCCGATGCCCCTTCGGTCGAACCAAAAAGCTTGCTTTCCTGACTGGCAATATTGTCACCATATTTCGCCCCATACAGAATACGCCACCAGTAGCGAAGCATTCCCTTGAAAGGCGCAGGCCGTAACTCTGCATCCTGATTCGCGTTTCCAAGGAAAGCAGGAGTAATAAACTCCAGTTCTAGCTCGCGCTTCTCGTTTTCAACAAATCTGCTTATATTCAAATTTTTTCCTCCATTCTATTCTACTCCCATTTCGTCCAAAAATCCATCTGCCCCAGCCCAAAGTTGGTGTTTTTCCCTGCATTGCAGATGTGATTGAATTCCAGCAATGCAAGGTCAAGGGGAGAAAACTCCCCCTCTAAGCGAAGCTTTCCCACTGCGCCGCCCAGCTCCATTGCCCGCTTCTGTCGTACCGAATAGTGTTTGACATCCTGCCACCTTACATCCCGCTGCCGGACAGCAATTCTTTTCCCGTCACACGAATAAGCAATATCGCTGGGACAGTTTCCATACAGCAGGCAAAGCGTCTTCATCCTTCTGAACAGGCAGGACATAAAGGAGGCTGCATCAAAGTCCGTCGTATAGCTTCCCTGCACCTTAAAGCGGAGCGGGGAAAGCAATTCCACTAAAACGCTGCCCGGCTTTGAAGCAGCCCCTTCCCCGCCATCTTCCTGATACTTCCACAAAAACGGTTCCGCATCCGTCTTGAGGCGCCCTTCGTCAAGCAGCAGGGACCGCCCCGCAGCCTGCACATCGCTCACCCTAAAAGGCATACGGGACTTAAAAAGCCCAGCCTTGCCTGCGCGGACAAAAGCGGCGTATATATATGGAAGATAATCGATTGCTTTTCCAAACAGCGTTATGGTAAAGTCATATTCCCGCATCGTTTCACCGGTAATTCTGGCGTTCTGGGTAAATGCAAAGGGGTGGGAAGCCCTGTCCCGGCCCGGCTGCACGGAATTCTCTTGTCCAAGTATGGTTTCAAAGATTATGGCATAGGCGCATGTCTTGTTGTACAAGCACGACGGGCATTTGTTTGTGCGCGCCATACAGCACATCGAGCGGAGCTGGCTGCCCAACACGCTCCGTAAAACAAACACTGGGGAAACGTCAGCATAAACCGTCTCCTCAAAGCAAAGAAAAAAATGTACTGGCAGATAAGCAAGATGAATCATAAAACTCCTTCGTGTTTATATTCACAGTATACACCCGGAGTATACATAACGCAAGCTTAATTTTTTAACATAGCGGAATACCACTCGTAGCGCCTGAAACATACGTGCTCAAACACATACTGCCGGTGAACTATCTCGCCTTCCCGCTGTTCCTGTGCAACACGACAGCTGACGGCGTGAAGGGGGATGAGTCCTCGCTTCAACGCATAATCAACAATCATGAATGTTGAACCAAATTCTCCCTGAACAACGATGACATCGCCTGCTTCGGCATTAGAAAGCCAGCTGACAACATCCTGAATAAGCTTCCTGTCCAGAACAGGCGTCACAGGCACTTGGGACCAAGCGGCAGAAAGCGCCGTCTCGGGGTAGAATATGCAAGAGGCTTTGTACTTTTCTTCCAGCTCAGCCACTTGCTTGTCCGTAAGTTTATGGTTCAATAAGCAATACGCATTTGCCATAATGTATCGTTCCTCCGTATCATGACGCGCAAGACAGAATCCGGGGCAGGTCGTACACATCCTCCACGCCGGAGACAACAATCCCCCCCATGCCGAGTTCCAGCGGGAGTGCCACATCAATATCGTAGCGGTCGCCTATGGAAAGGCATTCGCTGTACGCCGCGCCTGTCTGAGAGGCGGCAAGAGAGAGCATTTCTACGGCGGGCTTTGATTTTTTGCAGCTGTCAAGCCCGATGATTTCAGGCAGAAGGTCGTCCGCACCTATGGCAGCAAGGGTCTGACGGGCGGCGGCAACGGGATTGTTCGTCACGCAGATCATGCAGTAATGCGGGGCAAGGAGGCGGAGGGTTTCGATGAGCCTTTCATCGCGTTGCAGGTAACGCTCAGGGTGCAGCAGCTCGTTGCGCCAGCGGATGCTTTCTTCTATGGAAACACCAAAGGCGGTAAAGGCATTGCCGAGGCTGAGCTTCTTGCCGCAGTGTTCCTTGCTCCATTTTCTTCTATATATACTGATTTTTTCGCGGGCTTCCTGGTTGCTCATACCGTTCAACTTTGCATAGTGGCGTATCTGCGCATCAACCTGTTCAAAAACGTAGGCAGGACTGGTGTAAAGGGTGCCATCTATGTCAAAGATGAGGGTTTTCAGCATCTGGGGAATGCGATATATAGTCATAGTTATGCCCGCGGCTGGAAAAACTTTTCCGGGCGGTAAAGCCGGAATGCGGCTGTGGAAAGATCCGCAAACACGCCCATGCCGGTGAATGCAAACGCGGCATCCCCAAGCAATTCCGCATCGCTGCAAGCGGGAACCACTATGTCAATGCCGCAAATGTCAGCCTTCATCTGATTCCAGTCATCGTTTGCCGCCTGTCCGCCGGTAACAAGCATTTTGCGTGGCATAGCGGTGCCCGCTTTCTCTGCGGCGGAAGCAAGCGCAGCAAGCCCTTCTTTTACCTGCAATGCAGTCTGGAGCATGAGGTATTTGCCTTGGTCAAGGGTGGCAAGGCTGCCGTTGCTTTCGATGAGCATACGCACAAGCACATCGTAATCCAGCTCCCTGCCGAATTCCCGTTCCACCTTCTGCTTAAAGGCGCTGAATCGGGATCCGCTTTCGGGAATAAGATAGCTGGCGTTCCATAAATCAGGTACGGGAGCGGGAAGCGTGCGGATGTTTTCCGCAGCCACAGGCTCTGTCGTGCAGAGATTAAGTCCCTCGCTGGAGCCTGCACGGTCGCAGAGCTTGCCCGCTTCCAGTGTATTTGTACCGACAAGGGCAGAAACAAAGTCAGGCGCCCCGCAGTAAACGGGCAAACCTTCGCGCATACCGAGCAGGCGGGCGGCTTCGGCACTGAGTGCGCCCGCCAGTGTGCCGGGAGCAACAAAAGGCGGCAGCTTTGCCGCTTCTCCGTCGTTCACCCCCGCTTCACGCAGACTATCAGTGCTCCAGTATGCCGCTTCATAGCGAGCTTCAGGCAGGATGGAAAGCCTTGCGCCCGTAAGCTGGTAAATCAGATATTCCGGCCCGCTGAAAATGGTCTTTGCCGACTCCCATGCCGCAGGATAGCGTTCTTTGAAAGCCAGAATGCGGGGAATAAAGAGCGAGGAGGAAGCGGACTGCGCCACCTGCCGGTTCCATAGGAGCGTCTCGCCTCCCTCCCCTGCCAAAGTCGGCCCATTCCCGCTGATACATAACGCATCTATGCGTAACGCATCAACTGAGGGGGACGGAGTTGCCGCACGGATAGCGGAAACAGCCTTCGCAAGCGAGGGAAGCCATTCCGCGGCAGCGTGGTCTGTATACAGGGACAGGAAACGTTGCCTGCTGTAGGCAAGGACGTTGCCGCCCTCGTCAATGACAGCGGCTTTTAAAGAAGATGTGCCGATATCCGCGCACAGGACTGTGGATGTCATCAAGCGTGAGGATCGCAGTTATTCACTGCCTCGCCCGTGGGGTCGGCAATCTGCTCATCCTTCGTTTCCGCCGGACGGCTTGCCTTGATCATCTTGTCAATAATCGTACGGTTGTCAAGCAGGTCGCTCAGAGACTGCTCGTGGTGCAGCCTCGTGATGACGTTAGCAAAAAGCCCGCTCACATTCGTGCTGATGTACCACTCACGCTTTACCAGCTCCTCGTGGTAGACGGCATTTGTTCCAATGATGCGGTAGAAAAGCCCCTGCTTGTACGCCTCGTCAAAAAGCTGTACCGCGTTACCCGTAAAGAAAGGCAGGCTTATCGCAGCTATCACTTTCGTAGCCCCCTGTTCGTGCAGGAAAGTCATAGCTTTAAGCAGGGTGCCACCCGTACCGAGCATGTCATCGGCAAGGAAGGCGACTTTGCCTTTCACATCGCCGAGCAGCTTTATGCTCTTGATGTTGGAATTCTTCGCGTCCTGAGTGACCACGGAATAATCCCGCTCCTTGTAAATCATAGCGAGGGGCTTCTTCAAGCCTGTAGCATAAAACTTATTGCGGTCTATGGCGCCCGTATCAGGGCTTACGACAACGAGGTCTTCTTTCGTTAAATCCACAGCTTTCGCAAGCTCGCGGATGATCTGGTAGGAAGCATGAAGGTTTTCACAATGGGTATGGCTGAAAGCGTTTACTATTTCGCGGGAATGAAGGTCTAAGGTTATAATGCGGCGCACTTCCATGCTCTCATAGATGTGCCCCAGCAGGGCGGCGGTAAGTCCTTCCCGCCCCTTCTTCTTGTGCTGACGGCTGTAGGGATACACAGGCAGTACAAGCGTAATCTGCCTTGCCCCTGCGTGCCGCACAGCATCAATCGTCACAAGCAGACTCATTACATGGTCATTGACGCTGAGCGTGAGCGTATTCTTGCCATCGTTGAATGAAAGCGGCTCATGGTTTTCCACATCCTGAAAGATAAACACATCTTTGCCCCGGATGCAGTCCAGAATTTCCGCCTTGAACTCGCCATTGGCAAAATACGTAAAGCGCGTGTTGGCCTTGAAGACAGGAGAACGATACTTGTCTGTATTGCCTTTGACGCACAGATCACCTGTCCGCAAATCATTGTCAAGATTGATCTGCTGGATAAGCTTTTCTTTGTCCAGATTATAACGTTTGGAAATGACATCGTTTTTGAGGGAAAAGCGATGCTTGTACATGTGACGCAGATGCGTGATTACTTCGTCGGCAAAAGATTCACCGCCGGGGCAGGCAATAACAGCGAGGTTTGTCGGTTCGGAATACGGCATAAAAGTCCCCTTAATTAATCTATACCGCATTATAGCGTATTCTGGGGGAGAAGGTCAATCTATGTGGCGAGTCCGTCTTTCTTCTGCTTTTCCTCGTTCTGTTCCATGACAAAATGGATAAAATGGTCTTCAAGCGTATGCTTGGGCCCCTCCAGATGCAGGCGCTGGCGGACACGGGCATTATCGCGCCGCACGGTATAGAGCAGATAGAAGTCCCGGTAGTCCTGATTGACGTCCGTCTTTACACGCTCGCCAAGGTAGGTGCTCACTTCGTCGCGGCCAATAGCCTTTACGCCCTGCTCTTTGAGGATAGTGCGCAGACGCTGTATCTGCTCATAGGACAGACCGAAGAGGAATTCCTCCATTGCCTGCGATACTTCCGTGTCTCCCAGACGCTTTTTGATGAACTGCGTCCACTGCTCGTCCATCTGTATGCTCACGAGAAGCAGCTCGCTCGTGCCCATCATTGTGCCGAAGGCGGGTGCAAGCTTGCGCCGGGCCGACCACACTTTCTGGAGCACTGGCGCAATATCGGCGATGGTCTGGTCGGAGCGGTGCTCCCACAGGATGAGCAAGAGCATTGCCACCTCGCGGCGCAGGTTCATGGAAAGCGTCCTGTCATGGATGAGGTTCAGGTAAACATCCTCCGCCATCAGCGTGAACATGAGGGCTACGGTCTCGTCCATATACTCATTCACCTTCTTTGCGTCCATTTCCGCATAGTTGCGCGCCAGCTTGTACATAGAATAGAAGGTATGTATCTTGGTGACAAGGAATCCCTTGCCCAACGCGGCCTTTGCCGGCAGGTGCAGCATGGTATCGCCATCTTCCTGATGGGCGATGAGGCTTTCTATGAGCGCGTCGGGGGTACGCACGGATGTATTCATCTCCGTCCGTTCCAAAAGCGAAGGGAAAAGCGCTATGGTCTGGGCAAGCCGTTCCACCTTGCGCAGGCGGTTTTCCAGATGCTCTATCCTGTCGGGAGCCTTTTTGTGCAGGGTGTCAAGCAGTTCACGTACCAGACGCTCCTGATGCTTCGTGAGGATGACGATGCCAGCGGATATTGTGTTTGCCTGAAGCTCTGTTTTATCGAAAAACGAGTCAACGCTGACAGAGGTAAATTGCAATAAGAATTCAGGATTATCGCTGTGTTCCAAATCTCGTTCCTACTTCACTGCTATATTAGCCTTAATTATAACACGTATTTCCATTTATTCAACGTTTTTTCTTTTTTAAAGCTGTTTTCTTCTATTTTGTTCTCTTTAATGACTGTAAACACAGTCCGAAACAACCGATGAGTAGAATATGAAGAAATTTGCTTTATGCGCCGTGCTGACGGTGCTGACATCCCTGAGTTTCGCCCTGCCAAACAATGATGCTTCCCAGCTCTACGTCTATAAAGAAGATATTGTCGTGGAAGAACGCGATAACGACTGGCGCGTAAACGGGGTGGACCTCTATATCCGCAAAAAGCCGGGCATGGAAAGCGTCATGCTTGCAGAAACCACCAAAGACCCGAATGGAAAGATGGATAACTTTGCCTACCGTGCGGAAGAATACAATCCGGTAAACGGAGACGAAATCCGCCTCCTGAACGGCGAGGTGCTCAAATCTGAATACTCAAAGTACAGCCTTGTTTCTTCTACCGTCGTCACCCATCCTGAGCTTGGGCAGAGCTTTCATATCTACATTCCCCGCAAACTCGTCTACGGCTATCCGTGGGAGCGTCACGGAGAAGTATATATCGAAAGGGGCTTGTTCATAAACATCCGTACTTTTTCAAAGAAATACTGCGACTACACGGGACTCTTTGCAGATAATCCCTTTATGTTTGACTACCAGACGCTCACAAAGATTATAAAGCGCGAAAACATTCTCCCCCCGCCAGAACCGGAGCCTGAACCAGAACCGGAGCTGGAACCTGACCCCGAACCGATTATTCTGGCCCCCATCCCTGACGATGACATCAAGGACTGGATTGAACCGGAACCTGAGCCTGAATCGGAACCCACGCCGGAGCCGGAACCAGAACCCGAGCCGGAGCCTGAGCCCGAACCCATACCGGAACCTGAGCCAGAGCCGGAACCTGATCCCGAGCCAAAGATCACTTTGACCGATGAATACAACCCCACTGCCGCCGCAGATTTCAGCGACATTGCGGACAAGGGCAAAGGCTTGATGACCTATTCCAAGGGACCGGAATCCCTGCCTGATGACCTCTACAACATTGTGGAAGGCATCAATCCCAAGGACAAGGTGGACCTTGTCTTTGCCATCGATGCGACGGGCAGCATGAAGGATGATATGGAAAGCTTGCGCAAGGTGTGGATTCCCCGCTTTATGGAACAGGTGAAGGAATTCAAGGACATCCGCATAGGGCTTTTGTTCTATCGCGACTATGTGGACAACTGGAAGTACAAGCAGCTGCCTGTCATGCTCTATCCGTTTACTGACTCTTTCAGTGAGTTTAAAGATAACTTTGAAAGGATGAGGATAAGCGGCAGCGAGGGCGGCGACATTCCTGAGCCCGTCTATGAAGCCCTGTATGCCAGCTTAAAGTATTACGACTGGCGCGATGACGCGGTGCGGAAGGTGGTGCTCATCGGTGATGCCCAGCCGCACAGCAAGCCCCGCGGCAGGGTGCGCGTTACGCAGGATACCGTCATAAAGCTTGCAACCGAAAAGGACGTTACCCTTAACTGCGTGATTGTCCCTGACGGCAACAGCAAGACAAGAAGCCGCTAATTATACCTATAAAGCGAAAGGCATTCCGCAAAAGCGGAGTGCCTTTTGTTTTGCTTAATCGGCTCCGTAATCTTCGTCGCTTTCTTCGTCGTCGTCCCCGTAATCTTCATCAAACCAATCACTTTCAGCTTCATCCGTTTCCTCAAGGTCAGACAAATCTTCTTCTTCAAATGGATAGCTGGGAGTTTCAGCCGTGAGCCTCGCGGTGATTTCCGCAAGCTTGGCTTCGGGCACCTTTGCAAGGTCAAGCTTGGCAAGCTTGATGTAGTCACCGGGCAGCGCTCCTGGGACGCTTGTGTCATATATCTCCACTATTTCCTGCAACATGGGGACGGCTTCATCGTAGCGCTTCTTCTTTAAATACAGATGCGCCAACTCAAAGCGGCCTACTATATAGCTCTCTGTATCCGTGCCATAGCGCTGCAAAAGCAATTTGTAGTAGTATTCGGCAAGCTGTTTATGACCGCTGTTGTAAGCAGTCTGGGCAAGCTGCACAATTTCATCCTGAGTCAAATCCATCGGGGGTGTTTCCTTCGGGGCAGTAGCACAGGAAGAAAACGCGAGCGCCGCGGCGATAAAAGCGACGCTTAATCTTGAATATTTCATTTTATCAGTGTATCATTTTCAATTATGAGAGGTCAAGCATGATAAAAGCAGGTATTATCGGAGCCACAGGCTATGCGGGCATAGAATTATTCCGCATATTGCTGCGCCATCCGCAGGTAGAAAAGATTTATGCAAGCTCAGTGAGCTTTGAAGGCCAGCAGATTGATGCCGTGTACCGGAACCTGCTGGGGCAGCTTGGCAGCAAAAGCGACGGCAGGCTGCTGACAGCCGACGAAGTAAAAGAGAAGTCCGACATCATCTTCACCGCGCTTCCGCACGGCATAGCCGAACAGTACGCGGATTACTGCGTAAAGCACGGCAAAAAGCTGATAGATTTGAGCGCAGACTTCCGTTACGGAACTGATGAAGATACATTTAAAACGTGGTATAAGAAAGACTGGGACTTTCCCGAAGTCCACAAGGAAAGCGTGTACGGACTGCCCGAAATGAACCGCGAGAAAATCAAAAAAGCGCGGATTATCGGCAACCCGGGCTGCTACGTGACAAGTGCGACGCTTGCCCTGCTGCCCGCGCTCAAGGAAAAGCTGGTACAGACGGACCTCATCATTGTGGACAGCAAAAGCGGCGTTACCGGCGCGGGACGCACGCCGTCCATGACGAACCAGTTCTGCGAATGCGGCGAAAGCTTCAGCGCCTACAAGGTTGGAAACCACCGCCATCAGAGCGAAATCCAGCGCAACTGTTCTCTCATTGCGGGCAAAGCGGTGAACATCGTCTTCACCCCCCATTTAATTCCCCAGAACCGCGGCATTCTGAGCACAACCTACGTGCCCTTCACCGATGACGGCAGGGAAAGAATTGCAGCGCTGGCAAAGGAAAAGGGCTGCGACTTTGCCGAAGCCCTGCGCTCACTGTACCGCAAGACCTATGAGAGGGAGCCGTTTGTGCGGGTACTTCCTGCGGATGTGGCTGCCACTACACGCACCGTGCGCTATTCCAACTACTGCGACATACAGCTGTATATAGTAAACAGCGGTGCCATGCTGGAGCTCGTCAGCTGTCTGGACAACATGGTAAAGGGCGCGGCGGGTCAGGCTGTCCAAAATATGAACTTGATGTACGGCTTCCCGGAAACAACAGCGATAGACTTCGTGCCTCCCGCCTTCTAGCCAGTTCCAGTTTTAGTCGCTGATGACAAAGCCAAAGCTGTTTGCCTGCGGTCGCCACACCTTGTAAGAAAGAACAGAGTGCCCGTTTACGCACAGTTCCGCAGAGCCTCCTCCGTCAAATTCCATGGCGGAGGAACAGCCGAGCGCCTTGAAAATCTTTGCACATTCCTGAAAAGACAG
>ERZ842401.3793-NODE-3793-length-18355-cov-4.449399_pt1 | contig 18355 bp, 17 predicted proteins | sample MGYA00521270_ERZ842401 | MGnify/ENA primary metagenome ERZ842401 (study PRJEB31892, sample SAMEA3878208) | bioreactor metagenome | biome: Moose rumen | place: Sweden | collected 2011-10 | study: EMG produced TPA metagenomics assembly of the PRJEB12797 data set...
GAATTAAACTAACAGGCGCACGCGCGAGCAGGGTGACGCATCGCCGAAGTCAGGAGATCTTTTTTTTCATTTTCATGTTGGACATCTCTGAAATATATGATTGTGCGAGCAGAAGCACTCGCTTGTATATCTTAAAGTCATCGCCTGACAGTCAGGCAGCCATGCAAAACCGACATCAATCCCCATAGATATTACTCATGCAGCGGAAGTACAATCGAGTAGGAGCATGGGGATTAGTTCCCCATGCGACCTCTCACACCACCGTACAAGCGGTTCCGCATACGGCGGTTCCTATTTTGGATGCCATTCGAAATATGAATCTACCAAGCTTGGATAGCCTTTCTTCTTCAAGTTGGCGTTGGATATGGCCATATGCAGAATCGGAGTTCCTGTTATGTGCCAGTAACCCTTCCACTTAGTGTAACTCGCCCTATATGCCTCGCGTACGTCTATTCCGCATTTGATGAGGTTCGCTACTCTCGTCTTAGGTTTCTTCCAAGCCTTCCATATACACATACGAATGCGATGTCGAAGCCACTCGTCCGTTTTTGACAGGAAAGTCTTCATACTCGCAAGGTGATAGTATCCTACCCAGCCTCTTACGTACTCCGTCAACTTAAGCTTTCTCTTTTCGTATCCCCATCCATTGCTGCGACTAGTCAGTTCTCTCAGTCTCGATTTCATCATAGCTTTGGATTTGGGATGTACGGAAAGTTTATAGCCGTTAATTGAGGAGAACGTATAGCCAAGATACTTTACACCATTGACACTTGATGCCTTGGTCTTTTCCTTGTTCACCTTGAGATGAAGCTTCTTCTCAATAAAGTCGGTTATCGAGACTCGCACACGAACTGCTGCCCGTTTGGACTTGCAGAATATCATCGCATCATCGGCATATCTAACAAAAAGAAGTCCTCTGCGTTCGAGTTCTTTATCCAACTCATTGAGCATTATGTTACTCAGCAACGGACTAAGCGGACCTCCTTGCGGAGTGCCCTCCTCGCTTATTTCGAACACACCGTGGTTTATAACACCACTGCGAAGATATTTGTGATAAGGCCGACCACTCTGCCATCCTTTATCGTACGGCTGAGTATTTCTATGAGACGGCTATGACATACCGTATCGAAGAAACATTCAAGGTCGAGGTCGACCACGTATCTGTAGCCTTCGTCAACTATCTTTTGCGCTTCTCGCAATGCGTCATGGCATCCTTTCTTCGGACGGAAGCCATAGCTTGTCCGAGAGAACTGCTTCTCATAGATTGGGGTCAGTACTTGATTGATGGCCTGCTGCACAAGTCGGTCTACCACAGTTGGTATGCCTAACAAGCGCTTCTTGCCATTGTCCTTCGGTATTTCTACCCGACGGACTGGATTCGGACGGTATGAGCCGTCCTGCAAAGAGCGTATCAGACTTGCCTTGTTGGCCAAGAGCCATGGAAGCAGTTGCTCACATGACATCTTGTCGATACCGCCACACCCTTTATTCCTCATCACGGCCTTATAGGCGCGGTTTAAGTTTGAAGGGTCGAGGATAGTTTCTAACAGATGCTCCTTGTCGAATGTCACTTCCACGATGTTGTCTTCGGTCATCCACATGAAAGTCTGCACCCCCTCATACCATTCGGATTCCGTCCTATCTCTTTGAGGGAGGCCAATGACATCTGCCAAAGTTTTCTGCATTCTTTCTTTCATACGGTTACTTTCAATTACTATCGCTTAATATAGGTTCAGTCCTTCATGGAGTACTATCGATTACTCCACTACTACGACTTCTGCTGACTTCTCACGGTTCGTTGTTACTACTTTGCTTTCTAATCATCTTATCTACTCGCATCGTCCGTGAGACCTCCTCGGATAAGGGCAATGTCTTTCCACCTTATGCCCGCTTCATTTACACTGACTGTTCCGAATAGCTATTGGGCTTTAGTTTAATGTGCAACCTCACCCTCAGTCAAATGCCTTATATGAAGTTTCTGTTCGTCAGGCCAGATATTTGCCGCCGGCTTCCTTCAGATTCCACCTCACGATGGAGACCCTTGCCATTGGCTATATGATTCCCGCTATTAGGGCTCATTCGGGACTTGCACCCGTTAGACATTGCTCATGCCGAGCGTACACATATTGCTTCATATCTGCTTCGCAGAGACGAAGCCTATATCGTTTATGCTATCGTTAAGATTAACTCACAGTCCTCTTCATCCCTTCTTCAAACGGAACTACAACATAGTCCATCCCATCAATTTTCGACAGCGATTGAGCATACTCCAGACCACCATACGCCTTATTAATAAGAGGAATAAAGCTAAACATACGTACAAACAAGCCAAGGAAACGAGATTCTCTATACTTCTTTCCAATCCCCTTGGCAATGGTCTCCAGCAGTTCATTTGCGTTTACCGCTTTATCGTCTTGAGGACAGAATACGCCATGCAGCCGTTTATCAATAATCAGGCGTACCATCTCACTGAGGTTATCAATATAGATAAAACTCTGCCTAACATTTTCGTAAGCCATAGGGATGACAGGTAGCTTGCGGGCGATTGAAGCAAATCCTGTGATATAACCACCTCGGCATCCCTTTCCATAAACACTGGGAGGCCGGACAAAGGCCACATCAAAAGTCTCGTCTTGCAGTTTGCTTAAGCCCTCCTCTGCCATCAGTTTGCTTTTTCCATACATGCTGTCTGCCTGTAGTGGAGTATCGGCATCAACAATAGTTGGCATCAACCGCTTCCCAACGCCATAAACGCCCATCGTACTGAAGAAAACATACTGCCTCACACCCTGTGCCTTTGCCATCGTAGCAATGGTGATGGGCATATCGGTATTCACACGCTTATACAAGTCCCAATCCTGGCATTTGGGTTGGTGTACAATGGCTGCTACATGTACGATAGCGTCGAAGACCGAATAGTCATACGAGTTCCATTCATCGGTGAGCACATCAAGTTGCTGAACCGAAAAACCTTTTGCCGATAACCATGTGTCAATACTATTACCTATATAGCTATCCTTTCCAATTATAAGTATATGCTTTGATTTCATATTTGCAGATGTTATGACCTAATTGTTCTCATAAACCTATAGTATTTAAACCTAAAACTTTCTCCGAACAAGTTTGTGCTTATTTTTATCAAATGGTATTTGATAATAGCTTTTAGCCATATCCATCTGAAATCCCATGTTGTCCCACCGAAATTCTTAACAAACTGGCAATAATCCCCTTTCTTTTTATAAATACTATCGGCTGTTGTTCCTCCCATTCTGAACTTTGCTAAGTTCTCATCTATATGAATGAACTTTGCGCCCTTTCTATAAAACCTACAAAGTAGGTCAATATCCATGTTATAGCGGAAGTCAAGACCATAAATTCCATATTTTTCATAAGCGTCTTTTCTAATAAAGCGTGCAGGGTGGGCTGTACCATATTGCAGTTTAAGCTTGTCAAACTTAATATCTGGAACTGAAGAAAATTCATCTCTTGTATCTTCATTCCAAAACACGACATTTCCACTATATACATCAATGGTTGGATCGTAGTATTTAGCTACAGTTTCCAACGCATTTGGCATGAGAAAGTCATCAGAGTTGATAATGCCAATGATTTCGCCTGATGCTTTCCTTATTCCTTTGTTAAAAGCATCACTAATTCCTTTATCTGGTTCTGACACAATAACGGCTATTTTTTCTCGATATTTTTCTACGATATCAAGCGTCTTATCTTTCGAACCACCGTCAACAATAAGGTATTCGAGGTTATCATAATTCTGTGAGACTACGCTCTTTATTGTCTCTTCTAGCGTTTTTTCGCTATTGTATGTTATTGTAACAATAGAAATCTTGGGATGATTATTTTTCATTATTTAAAGATATAAATTAAGAATACGCCAATCAGAAAAACATAAATACTGTTCTTTGCACTTTTACTCCATGCCGATTGATCAATAATTACAGGAATTAACGGTATGATGCTTAACACATAATAGTAACTGACGCGCAACATCGTGTTTCCAAGAAAAACAATTGGTAAAATCAACAAAGAACCTATGACACCACTTATCAGTATGTCATAGTTATACGATTTCTTTATCGAATTAAAATATACTAGCGAACCTATTGATATAATAAAAACTAAGGCTATAAAATTCACAGGTTTCTCAAATGATGAATCAGCATAATTCACATATACAGTTCCAACCACAAGCGCTGTGAACAACAGTCTTGAGAAATACATCAATATTGGTGATGTGGAAAGGGCTATCACCATCCATTTTTTCGATTTACTGATGGCTGGCAAAAAGTAGAAAGGTAGAGCTACTATAGAAGAACTATGTATGGTTAAAGCCATCAGGAACAAACCCAAGTATTTCTTCCAATCCCTAGTCTCCACATATCTTAATGCAAAAAGGACAATCCCCAACGAAATTGCCTGACGCATAAATGAATTGATGATATTTCCGAATAGTGCAAAAAAAAGTAAAAACACAAGAATAATCCCAGCGTAAGATTTCACGAATCTATGAATGAACATTCCAAACGGTACCATAAACCAAATTGCTGTAAGGAACATAAAAAAGGTAAAATCCTTACTTATTAGCTGCGTTACTTTTATAAATACCAAATATCCAGTGTCCCTATCGTCATAATCATCACTTGTAAATGAAAAACCACCAATTATACTACTCCAAGATTCATATTCCACATTTTGATAAATTATATAATAATTTGGAGTATCATTTCCTATTGGCAAATTATTAATATCCCTTAATCCAGACTGAATGATAGCTACCAGACAGAAAAACGACACAAGAAATATCCGTCTAACATTATTCTTATTAGGATCCTTTTTTGCCGCTATAGTCAAAACTTTTCTTCTCATTTCGCTTGTCTTATTATTATCCCAGTTTTATTCCCAGGCTTTGCCAAATTGTCATTTTTCGACTCTCTTTCATTATAGCATTATTCATTGACGTGATTTTCGACATGATAATCTCACGATTATTAATACAAAAAAGAATTCCGTCAGCAAAATCACCCACATCGCGCCATTTTGCAATATATCCGTTCTCCTTATGCCTTATAATATCCAAAGCTATGCCCATTTCAAAGGCTACTACAGGGATGTAAGACATCACCCCATAATTGATCATGATCGGTCCAGAATCCTCAAGAGACGGACAGAGGAACAAATCTGCACAAGCGTATGCGCGGAACAAATTCTCAAACGACAACTTACCTACTTTTCTCACATCATAGCCTTCAGGAAAATCGCCACAGCCACCTCCTGCTACAATAATCGTAACGTTACTGATGTCCGTCTTTTGTTTCACCATCTCCAAACTCTCTATTAGTTCCTTGAAACCTTTTCTCTCTGCTGTTATTGAAGCTGCTCCACATAGAATGACGTATCGATTTTCGTCTATTTCAAAGAACGATCTGCCTTCTTCCTTTGTAAAAGTATAAGGATTTGGTCTTAGACCAAATGATGCCACGTGCCTACTATTCTTAAACGTCGTAGACCTCCTGGCTCGGTTTATATCATTGGTTGTACCGGATATAACCATCTCAGGAGTAATATTATTCTGCTTAAACAGCAACGTCTTCTGTGCTCTTCTGTTAGATGAACTCAAAGCGGGGCATGGAAAGCAGTCTTTTGTGTAGCCTTGGCAATCCCATGGATAATGACATCCTCCACTTATAGGTGCGTTGTCAACCATTGTATAGTTGACTTTTGCTCCTGTAAGTTCCTGCAACTCCCTGATGGTTCGCGTTGACACAAAATCTGTCACCCAACCGACACGAATAACATCCGGGCGTTTCCCATAAAGAGACAATATCCTTTTTGCAGAAACCATACTGATTTGCAAGTCAAACATGATGTATTTCTCGTCAGTCTTACCAAAAGCCAGAATCTTTCGTAATTTGCAGTAGCAATGGTTCAGGAATATCCTAAAACGTCCCCATCTGGTGTGTGCATCAAACACACCGATGCATGCTTCTGAATCAGAATATTTGTTGCATACTACCATTGTTGCATCAATGCCTCTTTTTCTCAGATTCTCTACCGTCTTCAAATAAGTATGCCCTGCTCCTCCTATGTCATTTGATGACAATGCCAGGATCTTAGGTTTCTCTTGCATAGTTATATCAAATAATTACTAACGTGTATGGCCTTTATTTCTATTATTCATAGAACCTTATTATTGCATTAACAATATGACTAACTTCCTCATCTTTTAACTCAAAGAACATCGGAAGACGTACCAAGCAGTCAGCAAAACGGTCACAATTGGGCAGACTGGGAATTTCTCCCTCGTGATGGTCGCGATAGTAATCACTTAAATGCAAACTCAGATAGTGGAACACGGCACCAACGCCCTGCTCCTTCAAATAAGCAATCAATTTTGTACGCTCATCAAGGTTACGACAAACCAAATAGAACATGTGACCATTGTTCGTGGCATATTCTGGCATATCTGGCATTGTAAAGCAGCCCTTTGATAACAAATCCTTCAAACCCTCATAATACATTTCCCAAATGGCTTTACGTCGTGCTTGTATGGCATCCAAGCTCTCCAACTGCGCCCAAAGGAATGCACTGTTAATCTCAGCCGGTAAGAACGAAGAGCCGGTATCTACCCACCCATATTTGTTCACCATACCACGGAAGAACTCAGCACGATTCGTACCTTTTTCCCAGATAATCTCCGCACGACGGATGAAACGCTCGTCGTTCACACAGAGCAGTCCGCCTTCACCACCAGCAGTCACGTTCTTGGTCTCGTGGAACGAGAAGCAACCGAAGTGGCCAATACCCCCAAGAGGCTTTCCTTTGTAATAGGAGTCAATAGCCTGTGCTGCATCCTCAACTACAAGAATATTATGACGGTTGGCTATCTCCATAATCTTATCCATGTCACAAGCCACGCCGGCGTAATGAACAGGGACTATCACTTTTGTCTTTTCAGTAATCAAGGCTTCTATCTTATCCGCATCAATGTTAGGATTGTTTTCGCAGCTGTCCGCGAAGATAATTCTCGCTCCCTGGCGCACAAAAGCCAGTGCAGAAGAAACAAAAGTATAGGAGGGAACAATCACTTCGTCACCAGGCTTCACATCGCAGAGGATGGCGGCCATCTCCAATGCATCTGTACCTGAAGTAGTACAAATAGCTTTCTTGAAGCCATATTTTTCTTCAAAGAACTGCTGACATTTCTTTGTGAACACTCCGTTTCCGGACAGTTTGCCAGTATAAACTGCCTGATACATGTAGTGAGCCTCCTTACCAGTCAAGAAGGGCTTATTAAATTGAATTTTACTCATAATTTCTACTGTTTTTTCAGATAATTTTGTGTATATATATCATCAAAAGTTTCCCACATTATCATATTCCTACCATCGATGTCTTTTACTGAGATTGTATTCCGTATTTCTTCTAAACCTTCAAAAAGTAGTTTCTTATCATTTCTAACTATCATCACGCGTCCAAACAATTGGTTTAAAGTGTTTATTTGTTTCTCCGTGATAACATCACCTTCTTCGCGGAAATGTGTGTAATTAACCACACCGTCAATATTTTCAATTCTGTCTCCACCCACTATCTGTCCAATTGTACCCACACGACTTGGCATTGCTAAAGAGGCTGCCTGCTTCCCTTTTAGGTACGGATCAATTGTCTGAATATCTTTTTCCTCGCACATTTCTCCAGTGACAGCATAGTGTATAAGCATCTCTAAATCATTGTTACCACTCGTTACTTCAGTAATTTTATAATTCATTCCACCTCCTGTTCGAAGCCCCATCTCATAAATGTATAGATTTTCTTTTTCTGGTAAGGCAGACAAGAAAAAGACACCGTTCCTAAAACCTATTGATAGAAACATATCCTTTACCTTTTCATCAATTGTTTTTAAAAAATGTGCTGTATTTATTGAAGGAAAGAAAGAAACAGCTGTTATCAGCCCGTTTTTTACAACATATCTATCGCACATCATTTCCATATAGAACTCACCATCTATCACAACATACTTGATATTATGAGTTAATCCACCATTATCAATGAATCGCTCAATGAGAATTGTCTTGGAGACCGATGCATCTAATGCTTTCTGTTTGGCAATATTCAATTCTTCATTATTATGACAGATACTTATTCCAATAGACGAGTAGCTATCTACAGGTTTGACAATGACAGGAAAATCTTCTTCACCAAGTTCGTCATCTATCGAATATTCAGGTACACCTGGTACGCCAAATTTCTTACATAAATCTTTAAAATGACGTTTATCTTGCGTTGCATCCCACTGTTCTTCAGTTGCATAACAAGGCAGTCCAGCCATTTTACATAATTTTATCATGTTTTGCACATTGAACTCACTGCTTCCAGTCATCACACCGTCAACTTTGTTCTTTCTAATGTAATCAACCAAGGCAGGATAGTCATTTGTGCTATAACCTATCGCCTCGTCTGCTAAATCTGCGGCTTGTCCTTCTTTGGTATTACTAGTTGTTATAACATAAAGTCCCATCTTCTTGGCTTGTTTTACAACATTGACCGTTGAGCCGGCAGACCCCAAAACCAAGAGCTTCTTTCCCTTTAAATTTTTCATACTTTTATCTCTTTAACTATTTATATTTTCGTAATCACTATGCCATCAAAAATTTTTTTTAGAGCTACAAGTGCCGTGTTTTTGTTTATGCCTATTGTAGTTGTCAATCCTATAAATTTCTCAATGAGATCTTCATTGCTCATAGGATTCTCTGGTTCGCCCAAAGAATAATCTATGCGGCTTTCATATTTCTTACCTTTAGCAATGACCTCAACTTTACTACCCCTAATATTTGGTAGTAAGTTGGTTAATTCTGGGTCTTCGCTAATCACAACCTTAGTGAGCAATTGCTGTATTTCGTCAGACGAAACGACATCCTCTTTGTATTGCGCAAGCCCTGCATTTTTTTTTGCAAGGGCAACTACTGCTCCATACGGGATACTCATCATTGCTGACTTGGAAGAATTGACTTCGGTATGATCATGCCCTGTTAAAGCCAACTTATAGACTCCAATCTTTATCTTTTCTATATCCTTAACAGCGATATCATTATCTCTTGCAATCTGTAAAGCAGCGTCAATCGTAGAATGACAATGACGGCAAGCAGGATATGGCTTGAAGAAATTGCTAAGGATACTCGGTTTGTCATTAAATGCAAAGGTTGTTAGGAATTCGGGATGCTGAGTATCACTCATTATATTGAGAAAACCTCTTTTTCCTCCTAACACATCAACTGGGGGTATATATCCAACTCTTCCAAAATAAGCCGCTGTCAAACCATCCATTACGGCACGCCCTACATTATAGGGTTTCATTTCGGAATCGTCATGAAGCAATTCCAACAATCCGGCAGAACTTGATGCAGCGGCAGTAAGGGCAGCTTTGGTTTGGCCAAAATCAAAGTCAAGAGCCATAGCGGCAACCATAGCAACACCTATCGTTGCACAAGTTCCTGTAGAATGATAACCCCTAACCTTGTGCCAAGGCTGTAATGAGCAGGATACCCTTACGGTTACTTCATATCCTACGATTATCCCTTTATAGAATGCATCTGTACTTAATTGCTCTTTCTCATAGAGAGCAGTCATGGCAGAGAATAACGGTGCCTCAATATGCAACATGGCATAACGGTGTCCATCATCCATCTCCATAGCATGAGCATTGAAACCGTTTACAAAACCTGCATCTCGGAACGCAAGTTTTACGTTAGTGCCAAGCACAGTACAATTTCCTTTTTCCAACAAACCTGTCGCCAGGAGTTGCGAAAGTTTCTCTTCGTTCTGTTTCTCTCCACCTAAAACACATCCGAGATAATCCAAATAGCATTTCCGTGCATGATGATACACTTCTTCGCTAAAAGGTCGTTTGGAAAAGTCAATGATATTATGAACGAATTGATCAGTGATATTCATTTAGCTTATATTTTTACAGTTCAACTGTTGCCCTACGTGGTTCAAAACAGCAACAGGGCCTCAATGCCACAATTCTTACACCACTGGCGCGCTGAGGGCCAATCTTTGCAAAGGTTGCCAATACACTATGTTTTCCTCCTAAACCAAGAGGGCCAACATTAGCTTCATTTACCTTATCTGTGATACGCTTCTCAAAATAACTCTGCACGCCAAAGTCACCCTTAGCCATAGCTTCCATCATAAGGCTAGTTGCCTCGAACTGACTGCGGCCAATGCCTATAGCCAAAGTGCAAGGTGAGCAACCTAATTGACTGACAGCAGGGATAGCACGATTTACAATTTCATCAATCACCACGTCCACACTATGCTTGTGGAACACTTTCTGAGTTATACCACGGATAGCCGGGCCACCGCCAAGCATCATAATGGTAAGGCGAAGAACATCTTCATCAACAGACTTAATCAAAATAGGAGATGCAGCTAAAGCTCCGCTATCTTCATTCAGACCACCACTTTGGTCTATGCGAGCATAGTCATCACCCTTGATGGCCATAGGACGACCAGGAAGTTTTCTGAGACCTTGGCGCACACCTTCCTTTATTTGTTCTAACAATTCACCCGTAACTGCACGATTCTTACCAACTTCTAAAAATAAATGTGGTATTCCCGTATCATCACACAACGGACTACGATTTTTCTCTGCCACCAATGCATTATCCAACACCTGCTTCATCACCCAGCAGGAACTCTCAATCTCCTCATTGGCTATCGCCCTGCGATACGCCTCCTTCTGATCTTCGCGGAATGTTGAACCTGCCGTTACAAGGCATTCCGCCACTTTATCTTTAATACTCATTATCATTCGATCATATTTGATACGCTTCGCGTAGAAATCCCTTTAAAATCTAATCTAAAATCTCAGTATAACTTTATTCTCTCTATCTTGCCATCACCATACCGTTCATACCACTCGCTATATAGGCGCTCTGGCGAGAAGTTTATCAGCATTCCATAAGGACAGTGTGTGATATTCAGGTAGTTCTTCAACTGCCTACGCTGGTCATCGCTCACAAACTGAATAGCCTTTAGTTCCACGATAATGTCAGCATTGATGACTAAGTCCATGCGATAGTACTGGTCCAGTTTGACTTCATCCCAGTATATAGGTAGGCCTACCTGTTTCTCCACCTTGTAGCCGTCCAACTCCAGCAAATACTTCATGGCAGCCTCGTATGCAGACTCCAGCAGACCAGGACGGTATTTATTGTACACCTTCATGGCTACACCAGTAATATCTGCAAAGAATTGGTATTTCTTATTATGCTCCTCGATAAGATTCATTGTTTCTCTCAGATTTTCATATAGATTTTCCAAGATTTCTTGCTCAAAGAGCAATCTCTATCCATAAATCGATTCGCCTTTGGCAGCGGCAATAATCGCCTGATAGTTCTCGACTTTGATGCGGTAGAGGGCTTCCATGCCCAACTCCGGCCATGCAACACACTCACGTTCCAATGTCTGACTTTCGAGGAGTGCTGTAACAGGTGGGATAATAGCGAAGACAGCATTGTTCTCTGCCAACATTTTCACTGTCTCAGGCTTGATGGCCCCCTTTCCCAAATGCATTTTGATACCACCAAGTTTAGATAGGGTTTCAAAGCTACTTTCAATCTCCAATTTATTACTTGACGTTGGCCCTACTCCTGCAGGACTAACAGCAGTATGAAATACCACACCACCTTTCAAATCAATACCACGCTGTGCCCAAGTACCTGATTCTAGTTCCTTACATATTCGAGGCAACACTGCATCACGGCCACAAAAAATATCACCGCTGATAGAAACCACATCACCAACTTTCAATTGCATTATAGCTTCCTCTGCAAGAGGAGTATTCAAATCTATATTTTTTTTCATATTTTACGATTTAGTTCAATATAATTCCTATATTCCCACTCCTTTTGACAATCGCATTGGGGCTAACGGTGCTAACTCTGCGGCCAAGGATGTTAAAATACTTCATTTCTTCCTCATAGCTATGCGATATGGCATCGCACCCCGACCCCATGTTGTCATTAGAGTAGTTTCCAATCTGAGTATATCGTTCCTCAACATAATCGTCCACCCACGCGTAATATTGTACTACGTCATTATCCGTTGCCTCACCTGTACGCATCCTTGCAACCAATTCTTTTCCACGACCAAGGACTTCCTCTTCAATAGCCATCACTCGCTGCATCACGCCTGTTCCTCTTAAGTTGTATAGCTTTGCTAAATCAATCGATATGGAATCAACGAAGCAACTATTCTTCAACATTTGGCCTTGGTAGCAGAGCCACGCATGACCATCTTCTCCCTTTTTTGCTTTCTTCGGCAACGAGCGACTTGGTGTTATTAGATAAGGCACCGTCACAGTTGCTACTGGTGGTCCTATTGCTGTCCATGCTACAGTCAAGTTCGGTTGCTCTCCAGTCTTCAGTCCCTCTATTATCATCATACTAGTAGTCGTATACCGAGGAACATAATAACGGAAATCTATGGGAGTATAAGCGTTCTCATCAAAAGAAGCCATATTCCTAAGATCATTACCTTCGCAATTTTCTAAACAACGAGATAAAACCAGAAGATGTTCCTTACTAATATACCCACAAGTAAGAAAGGCATCCTCCAAATATGAAGATGCAATCTTGTAGCGCGGATAGCTGGTTGGGCTTACAAGACTCACACCTGTCGTATCTTGCGAAAAACTATAGTTTGTTCGTATCAGATACCCACATTCAGCATCATTGGCATTGTATCGAGTGTGGGTATATGCATTCACCTCAATGATAGAGACATTGCCTTGTGCATCCATCACGCCATAATTTGCACAAACAGATATTGGTTTGGAAAGCGTATTGAGCATAAACTCAAATTCATCTACAGAAGCACAACGTTCTAAGGCCATCTGCATAATATATGCGTTCCAAGCATAATCTCTGTTTGGCATATTGTAGGAGTGCGAGTTTATTATGGCGAAACCTGTTTCATTATAACCTGAATATGCAGAACCGTTTGTAGCTATACACTGGCATAGATATTTGTAGTTAACACCCTGTCCTATCCGTATTTTTATGTCCCAAGTTTTACTATCTCGATTTTTCAGCAGTAACGGACGACCGTCAGCCGTGGCTCTACCAGACACGGCAACAATAGTACATGCATTCACCGTAAGTTGAAAAGCCACGACTAAGAAAAGAAATAATAACTTCAGGCGGAACATATTATGATTTGCAAAATACGCTTATTATCTTATTCAAATCAAAATTCTCCTTATTTATCTCACCAATCACCTCATCGCACTCAGCAGATGATAATCCGCCGTACATAGCAAGCCCTCGGAATTTATTTTCTAATTCTTCTTGAGTCAATGGATTCTCTGGTTCTCCTTTAGGATAAAGGCAAAGTGCTTTATATTCTTCACCATTCTTCAGATAAATAACGACTCTGGCCCCCCTCACCGCTGGTGATTGATCTGTTAGGTTCTCGTCCTCAATAACACTAACCTTACATGTCAGGTTCTTTATCCAATAATCATTCAGATTATCTTCATTATAGTCCGCATAGCCACAACTCCCTTTAACTATAGCCAATGCTACTGCATACGGTGTACTGAGTTTTGCAGAACTTATGCCCATTATTTCAGTATGATCATGACTGCCAACAGCCAACTTGTATGTATGTACCTCTATCTTTTCTATTTGATCTGGCTGTAGATGAAAGTCATTCCTTATATCAAGTGTGGCATCAATGGCAGGATGGCAATGGCGACAGGCGGCATGGACTTTCTGATATATACCTTCTATTGCATAATCTTCATTGAAGAAATCTGTCAAATACTCAGGATGTGGTGTATCAGTCAGTGCCGAAAGAAAACCTCGCTTTCCTCCAAGGATATCATCTGGGCCAGTCAAAGCCTGTTTTCCAATCTGTGCTGCCAATACGCCATCGTATGCAGCACGTGCGGTATTATATGGTTTAAGTTCAGATGCTTGTTCTTGTATTTCCAAAACACCAGCAGCACTACTCACTGCACAAGCAAGTGTTGATTTCAGTTGCTCTTTATTATAATTACAAGCAAAGGCAATACCCATTGCAGCACCTATCGTACCACATGTTCCTGAAACATGATAACCTCGAACCTTATGACCTGGCTGGATGGCTCTTGCACAACGAACAGCAACTTCATATCCCATCACAATTCCACGAACCACAGCGTCCGATTTCAGTTTTTCTCTCTCAACTGCATCAAGCACTGCTGACACAATGGATGCGCTGAGATGAATCATCCCAAAACGATGACCATCATCTAATTCGAGAACATGAGCGGCAAATCCATTCAGAAATGCAGAATGAGGTGCATTAGCCATAAGTTCTGGATGCCTTTTCTTAAGATATTTAATTCCTCCCGCAACAACACCAAGATAATCAAACAATACCTTACGAGCTTGATGATTTGCCTTTTGAGTCAGCGATTGCGTCTGCTTTATAAGTCCAATAACAAAGTTCTCTGTTATATTTTCCATGAATAATTCAAATTAAAGAAGTTCCCATTTCACATTTTGAATATTTCTACAGTTTCACGGGAATATTAAAAGCTGACATTCTGTCCACTAATCTGCGCAGCAAATTATATCTGTGGTTATATATCCTTAACACAAACCCGTATTTAGGAAAATGCATAAGCATAGCCCAAAATTGCATACGTAATCGGACTAACTTAGATGAATAACGATGCAAAACATTGTCCGCAGTCAAACATGTAAGATGATACTTACTCTTCAACTTATTGTTCACCTCCATCTCTACCATCATACCTATACGGTTCTTCGGTTTCCAAACAGCAACTATAGGTTCTGTAATACTTTTGGGATACGTCCACATTCGTTTTAGCGAGAGGTATTCCTCCTTGGTTTCAGGATAATACATAGGTCTTGGCACCTGCATACATTTATCAGGAAAAAGGAAGTTACCTAAACTAAAATATATCGTTTTTTCATTATGTGTAATCACAGGATTTATTACATGAGGATGACTCCCTATGATAGCATCGGCCCCAGCATCAATCATTCGTTTTGCACACTCTATGCAATATAACGGAGGATAATAGGAATGTTCCTCTCCCCAGTGAGGCATAACAAAAACATATTCGTATTGTCCTTTGATTTCTGCTATGTGTTTCTCCAACTCGCCAATACCAACTTGATAAACACCATAGTTCAGGTCCGCAGCCTTATGGAATATAACAGGTCTGGGTACGTCTATCATGCACCCGATAAAGGCTATATTTTTACCCTCAAATTGGATGACGGCCGGTTTCTTTGCTTCTTCTATATTATGCCCTGTGCCACAATACTTGATTCCCATTGCATCAAGTTGACGTTGTACATTTTCCATCCCTTCCAAACCGAGGTCAAATGCATGATTGTTGGCAAGAGTGACAACGTTGATATCCATTTCCTTCAGCCTAAAGAGGTCTTCATTACGCACATATACAATCCCCTTAGTACGTGCCATCTTGGTTTCATCAAAAGGAATGTCTGAACCGACCCCGCACTCCAATGTGCCAACCCGTAGGTCGAAGGAGCGCAGGTATGATAACAAATCGTCATCAATATATTTGTCCTGATAAGGAAGAACACCGCCAGGCATAATGTCACCACAGAAAAGAATATTCATGCTTATTCCTCCAATAATCGACTTCTTTGTTTTGCAGTCAGATGACATGGAACTCTGTTCGGCCATTCCTTTCCTGTTGCTTTCCACGCCAAATAACAATCTCTTATTTCATTTCGCCACCCCTTATTCGCGAAGAGTTGTCCAGTAGGATCCCAAGCATCATTAATTTCCACAACGACAGGGCCGTCGTCTGTAATTGCTATATCCCAACCGACTGCTTTACAATACGGAAAAGCTTGCTGATACCTAATAACTTCAGCTTTAATTTTTTCCCAATTTTCAATTATCGCACCTTCTATTAGAATTCCGCTATCAGGATGTTTTCTTATTTTTAATATCTTATCCCACCCATCAAATTGGCATACATTATATATCTCCCCAGTATCAAAATTGACACCTGCATCAATATTTCCGCCCGAACCAGCATTATCAATACATTTACCTCTTCGGCCAATCTTAATAAATCCACCTATGACCTTTGCACTTCCATCAGGATATAGGGTTGTCATAAAACGTATGCAATTAACCGATGATTCATTGAAAGATGCAAGTTGTTGAGATTGCTTGATTACACTCTCAAAAATAAGAGATTTCTCTGCTAACAATTCGGACATCTTTTTTTCTTGGCCATCATATATCTTAACAATTGCATCATCGTCAATATAGTTAATGCTCTTAACCACTATAACACCATCACCATGTGAACTATCAATCACCTTTATAACACATTCCTTGACATTCTTTCTTTGTAATATTTGGCAAACGCCAGATACAGAGTCTGCTATGTCTGTCATATTGGAATTGATATACACTTTACTTTCTGGCTGATAAAAACAATACAATTCTGAAGTCTTGATGCCTGTTCCCTCAAACATCTTATGAGTTATGTATTTGTTTCTTGCACAGTTATGATAGAGGATGGGGTTTAATAAATCAAGATATAGCCGCCTTTCCTCTATACAAAGAAAGGCTGAACGAAATTGGTTATCTTTAGAGAACATATTGAAGTTCTCATATTCCGTCAGTGATACTCCATTTTGATGATGCATATTCAAGAAGTCTCGAAACACTTGAAAGGTTCTCGCTTCTTTATACGGATAATGAGAAGCCCATTTCCATATATTCGCATAATATTTGATTCTTGATATCATAACCTTAATCTACTCTTTCGTTTAAAATCTTATTCTTTAATCTAATTAATATATTGACCGTTTTATGTTTAATAGACAATCCATTTATATACTGACTCATTTTACATTTCTGTGGTGCATCATAATTTTCTATAATGTTATTTTCAGACAGTATTATATAAGTCTGCTTGACCTTTTTGTCAGGGAACAGCCCCACATCAATTAGAGAACCTATGCGTGATGAGACAGGCCATACGCGTCTTACATTTTCTTCTATTGGAAAAGGATAATCATAGATGTCTTTAAAGCGTATCAAATCTGCATTTGCTTCTGGATAATAAATAGGTCTTGGGCTTTGTATATAGAAATCTGGGAACATAAAATTCCCCATACTGAAACAAATAGGTTTATGTTTGTACGATATTAACGGTTGTATATGATGAGAGTGACTTCCAAAGACTCCATCAGCACCTGCTTCAATCATTTTTTTGCCCATGAGAATACAATTCCTTGTTGGTATTCCCGTGTATTCTTGTCCCCAGTGAGGAAGTACAAACACTTTATCAAATTGCCTTTTACACTCTATTATGTCTTTTTCAACCTTTTCCATATCCAATGGATTGATACCAGCACGATGTGGTGTTGCTATAGGTATTGTTTGCCAATGTCCAAAACCATATGTACAATAAGCCAAGAATGCAATCTTCACACCTTGCATATTTACAACTGCAGGTAGGGATGCTTCCTCAGCATTTTTTCCTGCACCACAGTACTGAATCCCATTATTAGTCAATTGCTTCATCGTATTCAACAGACCTTGCTCTCCTAAGTCAAATACATGATTGTTTGCTAAGGAGACTACAGTGAAGTCAAGGTCTTTGATTCGAAATAAATCCTCATTCCTTGCATAAATGATGTTTTGGCGCCCAGCCATCTTTGCTTCATCGAACGCTAATCCATTGCCAATAGCACATTCCAGCGTTCCCACACGTATGTCGAATCCCTGCAAGTATTTTTTTAGCTTTACTGAGATATACTCAGGCTGATAAGGAAGAACACCGCCAGGCATAATATCACCACAGAAACCTATTCTCATATTAACTTCAAATTATTATAGTTTATGTCTATTGTATTTGAATTTTATATCTAACTCTGCTTGTTTTTGAAAATTCCAGATTCGTCTGATTCCTCTCTTTTTAAATTTTGCCGGCACTCCTGCTAGTAGAATATAAGAACCATAATCTGTATAATCTTTATTGGCTAAACTATTCGACGCAATGATAGTATCATCAGGGATTCTTGTACCTTTTGATATGGTTGACCTGTTGCCGACCCATACCCGATTCCCTATTACCACTGGGGAAGTAAGGCTGCTTATTCCCTTCTCGCCATCCATAACCTCAATATAGTGGAAGCTTGTATCATATATCTGACAATCCCAAGTCAGTCTAACACAGTTGCCAATAGTAATACTGTCAAAACACATAACTTTCAGGTTTGAGCCATAGAATGAACCTCCTGTTCCAATAGACAAGTTTGCA
>ERZ842401.3795-NODE-3795-length-18350-cov-6.076360_pt1 | contig 18350 bp, 15 predicted proteins | sample MGYA00521270_ERZ842401 | MGnify/ENA primary metagenome ERZ842401 (study PRJEB31892, sample SAMEA3878208) | bioreactor metagenome | biome: Moose rumen | place: Sweden | collected 2011-10 | study: EMG produced TPA metagenomics assembly of the PRJEB12797 data set...
CCCGCCCTCAAGGGGTGGGGATTTATATAGATAGCATACCTTCCTACCTACCTACCTACTCTCTTACCTTTAGCAATTCCCATCAAGGGGGTGGGGATATTTATTTGTCGAATTTAACGTCAAAAAACTTATTTTTAAAGACAATCTATCCTCCTACTCTCCTATCTTCCTACCTCCCGACTAACATTTTGATTTGCTCAATTGCGGATAAATTTTATTTGTGATAAAATTTTTTTATTAAGGGAGAAATTACGAGTATGAAAGAAGCATATTTTCCGCAGGAAATAGAAAAGAAATGGCAAAAAATTTGGGAAGAAAAAGGTGCATTTAAAACATCTGAAACTTCTGATAGACCTAAATATTATGCTCTCTCGATGTTTCCGTATCCATCGGGCAAATTACATATGGGACACGTTAGAAATTACACAATTACCGATGTAATTGCAAGATATAAAAAGGCGCAAGGATATAACGTTCTACATCCGATAGGTTGGGACAGTTTCGGGCTTCCTGCAGAAAACGCTGCGATGAAGCATAATGCTAACCCTGAAAAATGGACTGATGAAAATATTGATTATATGAAAGGTCAGTTAAAACGCCTCGGATTATCTTACGATTGGGACAGGGAAGTTGCAACCTGCAAAGAGGAATATTACAAGTGGACACAGTGGCTTTTTTTACAGTTATATAAAAAAGGTCTTGCTTACAAAAAAGAGGCTGCAGTTAACTGGTGTAACAATTGTGCAACAGTACTTGCAAATGAGCAGGTAATTGACGGCAAGTGCTGGAGATGTGATAGTGTTGTAGAGAAAAAATATCTTTCCCAATGGTTTTTGAAAATTACGGATTATGCCGAAGTTTTGCTTGAAGATTTGGATAAGCTTGAAGGCTGGGGTGATAACGTAAAAACCATGCAGGCCAATTGGATTGGTAAATCGCAAGGTGCAATATTTAATTTTGAGGTTACAGATGCGCCGACAGGAGAAAAAATGAATGTTCCTGTTTATACGACAAGACCTGACACGGTTTACGGTATTACTTACCTTGTTGTTGCGCCTGAATACAAAGATATTGAAAAACTTACAACTCCTGAAAATAGACAGGCCGTTGAAGATTACCGCGCAAATGCAAGAAAAATGACGGAGATTGAAAGACTTTCAACCGACAGAATTAAAACAGGTGTGCCATTAGGAACGCATTGCCGAAATCCGTTTAACGGTGAAATTTTCCCGTTATGGACTGCCGATTATGCACTCGTTGAATACGGAACAGGTGCTGTTATGGCCGTTCCGACACACGATACAAGAGATTTCGATTTCGCTAAAAAATACAATTTACCAATGAAAATTGTTATTTCAAAAGACGGAAATATCGAAAATAATTTGACTGAGGCATATACAGAAGAAGGTATTCTTGTAAATTCAGGCGAATTTAACGGGATGAAAAATATTGAAGCTAAAAAGGCTATAACCCAAAAAGCAGTAAATGAAGGCTTTGGTGAATTCAAAACTCAATACAGATTAAGAGATTGGCTGGTTTCCCGCCAAAGATACTGGGGTGCACCAATTCCTGTCGTGTATTGTGAAAAATGCGGAATACAGCCTGTGCCGGAAAATCAATTACCGGTGAAATTACCGACAGATGTTGACTTTTCAGTTGTAGGCAAATCTCCTATCTTAACCTCGCCAACCTTCCAAGACACGGTTTGTCCTGTTTGCGGCGGGCCTGCTAAGCGTGAAACCGATACGATGGATACATTTATGTGTTCAAGCTGGTATTATTTGAGATATGCCGATGCAAGAAATAATGAAAAATGTTTTGATAGGCAAAAGGTTAATAAATGGCTTCCTGTCGATCAATATGTTGGCGGAATTGAGCATGCAATTTTACACCTGTTATATTCAAGATTTTTCACAAAAGCGTTGAGGGATTGCGGACTTTTAGATTTTGATGAACCGTTTAAAAATCTTTTAACTCAAGGTATGGTGTTAAAAGACGGTTCAAAAATGTCAAAATCCAAAGGTAATACTGTTGATCCGGATGAAATATTTGAAAATTACGGGGCAGATACCGCAAGATTATTTATTCTCTCCGATTCACCTCCGGCAAGAGATTTTGATTGGTCGGATGCGGGCGTTGAAGGCTGTTATAAATTCTTAAACAGAGTTTGGCGCTTGATGTCAACAAATTCCGATAAAATTGATTTGAATAATTCAAATCCTTCAGTCGATTCACTTTCTAAAGCGAATGATGATTTGGTAAGACTTGTTCATATTGCAATTAAAAATATCTCAAATGATATTTCAAATGATTTTCAATTCAACACAGTTATTTCAAAATATCGTGAGCTTGTAAATTCGATTTACGATTGGACGTCCAAAACACAATGGACTGATGAGGATAAAATTGTATTTTCATATGCGATAAAAACGCTGTTAATCCTAATGTCACCTGTTGCGGTGCATTTGACTGAAGAAGCATGGTCACAACTGGGCGGAAAGGGTTCCGTGCACGATGAAAAATGGTGCGAGTGGGACGAAAATTTGGCAAAAATGAGCTCCATAACTCTTATTGTTCAGGTTAACGGCAAAGTTAAGGATAAAATTGAAGCCGATGAAGCTTGTTCGCAAGATGAACTTAAAGCAATAGCTTTGGCAAGTGAAAAGGTAAAATCCCTAACAGAAGGTAAAGAAATCGTAAAAGTTATCGTTGTACCTAAGAAATTGGTTAATATCGTTGTAAAATAACGCTAATTATTAAATAAATCGGCGGGATTTTAATTTAAAATCCCGCCTTGTTTAAAGTTAATAAATTTAATGATATCTATCCTTTCATAGCTATATCAACTATGTTTAAAAGATTTGTTTCATTTTGAATAAACGGAAATGCTTTTTTAAATAATTCAAGCAGAGCCGCGCGTTGAATATGATAGCTAAATTCATAGGTATTCCTTGATTTGGCTATTTGAGTTGCAGTCATAAACATATTTAACATTTGTAATGCTTCTTTATCCATTTATTTCCTCAGAAATTTTTAATATATTATTATACTTAGTTTGTAATTCTATATTCATTATATCATACTTTTCTTTATTTTTGTAAGAAACAATAAATGGAACGTATTCAAATCCATTATAAAATAACATCCATTCATCAACCATATTTTTATATATATTTTCGAAATTTGCAATACTTCTATAATAGCGTCTTATAATATCTTCTTCTTTAACATAATGTCCGCCATTTTTAACTCGTTTATCTACTCTTTCAATACATGCGGTACAGCTGTTGAGAAATATATAGACTAAAATTATTTTGTAGAATTGTTTTCTTGCCCGATTTATTATACTGATAATATTTCTACCTGACAATGTTGATTCTACTGCAAAAGATTTATTTTCATTAAAATATTTATCTAATCTTTTAATGTACTCTTTCCCTGCTGTAATAGGAACTTTATCTATCGCATCAGGAGAAATTTCACGTGCAATTTCATCAGCATTTAAAAATTCCAAATGCTTTTCTTTTAAGATTATTTCCGCAAGAGTAGTTTTACCGCTTCCATTTGCTCCTGCTATAATATATAACTCTTTTGCCATAAAAAAATTCTATCATAAACAAATTTTATAAATAAAATAAATCTTTATATTTACAACTGTTCACCTGTCGGCAGACCGTATTGAATATTATCGTTATGGCAGTAATGACAAAAGGCACTATATGGTTTTGCGTAGAATTTTATAATTTCATCCGTCAATTTTCTCGGAGATTTCTTTTCTCTTATATTAACCAATTCTTTTTTAATTTCATCCGATAATTCCATTGTTCTTGTAATAAATACCGATAATGTGCATTGTGTCAAAATACCGTCACAAAGCATATTGCAATATTGTCCCCAGCAGCAGCCGAAAATCCCTTTGAGTTTATTTTCATCTTGCGTATCTTTAAAAATTTCAGGCATGGATTGGAATGCAAACCTGTCAGCTTCAAGCTGTGGACAGCTATACAAAATGCCATTATTTTCAAGTAATTTTTTATATTCGTTAAATTTAACAGTAACGCCGTTTTTAAATTCAACACCTCTGTAATCCGATAATTGAACCGCAAATTTTTTACTTTTCATTGCTTTTAATAATTTTTCGTTAGGCAAAATTGTACAATTTGAAGCCAAAAATACGTGGTGAAGTTTCTTTTTAGAAATGGCATATTTAATCATTTTATCCAAATCTTTTACCATTAAAGGTTCACCGCCAACAAAACCGAAGTAATCTACATAATCGACAGCCCTTAACAAAGTATCCAAATCTTCTTTGAACTGTTCAAATGTAACGGGTTTATAATGAGTTTCATCATTAAAATAAGGAATAAAAGTATTACAATATTTGCAATTCATTGTACATTTTGTCGTAACAACATATTCCAAACAAGGCATTATAGGTTTTCTTATAAGCCTAAACCTTGCTTTCATTAATTTATAATGAATTTGAGCCGGATTAAAATTTTTCTTTAAAAATTCAATTAAAGGAAGCTTGAATGGCAACGAACTGTTCCAGCCTACATTCGCCGTTCTCCATATTAACTTTATATTGTTCTTTTTATAATCGTTCCACTCTGTTTTGTTCATTTTATCTCCTTTTTAATTTTTCTCTAACATTCTTAAACATAAACTCGCATATTTTTTATTAACTAAAACTTTTTCCGTTAATATCATATCTGTTTGTTTTATCTTTAATAAATTATTTTGAACTAATTTATAGCAATAATAACCCGTTAATCGCTCCATAACAAAACCAATATCACGCATATCTGAGTATAATAATTCAATATTGTCTTCATTTAAATATGCAAATAGAAGAGGAAAAATCCAATTACAAAAATCGAAAAATATTTCTTTTTTCATAACATAAATTTCCCAAAAATATCCATTTTTTCTTTCCAGATAATTTAACAATTTTGTTTCTTCTTCAGGATAAACTTTTGCAAATATTGTTTGCATAAAATTTAAAATTTCCTGACCGTGAAACAAAATCATTTGTTTTTTAATTGAAATTCTTCTGAAACCAAGCTCTTTAGGTAAAACCACATCGTATCGTTCAATATCTTCTAAAAATTCCGGATTTAATAATCTTCTATACCCGAATGAACCAATATATTCAGGATTGCCTAATTTTTCATAGTTTTTCCAAGCCCAATAAGTTCCCGTTAAAAAGCCGATACGCCGATTGTATTCTGAAATTCCGCCTACGAAATCATCATTAAATTGACAATTTTCATGAAGCCATTTCAAATTTTCATCAGATTGCACACCGTCTTTTGAATCTTCTTTTTCAACCGCTTTACCCAATTGTGTTGGCGTTAAAATCTCTGATTTAAATAAAAACGACGGTTTAATATAATTAACTAATATTTTAACGAGAGGATGCTTTATATCTTCATTCAGATAGTCATATTTTTTATATTCATTTAATAATTCTTGTTCTGTTATCATGATATACTCAACTTAAAATTAACCCCTTTTTATTTACTTGCTCTAAATATTTATTTTTTGCAATTAAAGACAAATATTCTGTTTGACTTTGATTTTGTGGTAAAAATATCTTTCCCAAATGATAAACATCTTCTTCAGAAAAATTATTCCAAAAATCAATGATTAACTTGAAAACATTTTCCATATCAATTGAAGTATTATCAAGCCCAAAAATATCAATATATTCTTCTACAAACCTCATCATTCCTTTTTCTAAATGAGGGTATATTGTTTTTTGAAATTCTTCACAAGAATCATTATTTGTCCTAAATACAGGTTTACAATCTTTGATAGCTTCCACAGGATATTCAGGAGATGAAAATAATATTTCAAAAATATCCCAATTCATAAACTCATCAATAATAAAACGTGTTTTGCCGGATAAACTAACATAATCATATTTAAAATTTGTATTAGCAACTAAATAAATCCCAAAATAATTTATATCATCACTTAATTTCTCTATTAATGTTTGCGCCGAAAAACCACCTGCACAAGTATCCACTAGCCCAATTCTATTCCCTTTTCTATCAATAGATTTTAAGTATTTTTTATATTCAAAAGTTTGCTCACATTCTTTTATACAATCATTGTCATCTACACACATTTTTCTTAATTTTCTTGTAGCATAAATATAATGAGGTTTAGGCATTGTATCTGAGTTGTAAATTATATCATATAACTTTTTAAATAAATAACCATCTCGAGCCAAAAAATATAAATCTGTTAAATTTTTATATTTTATAATTTCTAAAATATTAGAAAGAAATGCAATTGCTAAAGGCCCGCCTTGGTTATAACCTAACTCTTCCCAATAATTTTTTATATCATTTTTATTTTTGTGCCAATGCAAAATCCTAAGTCCAAGCATATTTTTACTCTGCAAATCTAAACGAGAAATATTTTTAATACTTGGATATCTATCACAAAATTGTTCTTTAAGCGATTTATAGTGAAGGGCAGAAATTCCCAACTTTTTAGGCGATTTAACATCAGCTATCATATTATCACCAATATGAAGCATTTGTTCGGGTTTAACATTTAAATCTTCTAAAATATATTTAAATAAGTTGCAGGTATGTTTACATTTTTTTATTTCAGATGAAACATAAAGTTTAGAAAAACCATTAAAACCTTTATTTTTAAGAAAATTTTCTAAAACTTCCATGCTCAAATACATATCAGATACAATAATAATTTTTTTACCCAATTTTACCGCATAGTTAAAAATATCTTTCATATCAGGATTCGCGATAAGGGTATCATTTTCAAGGTTGAGTTCTATATTTTTGAAATGTTTATATGCTTCAGGCATCTTATCATATATCATATCGTAGGTAATATCTTCTTGTCCTTTATGTCTCAAAGAATTAATAGCTCTAACATACTTCTCCGTTGTGCCCCTTACTTTTAAAAAATTAGGAGCATTATATTTGCGCTCTAAATATTCAAAAACACCGGCCGGTTCCCAAAATGGTCTTAGAAGCAAAGTGTCGAATATGTCGAACGAAATTACCTCGTGTTTTTCTATTTCATTTTTTATAACTTTAATAAGCAGATTATGAACAAAATTAAAAACGCTACTATCACAAGAAGATACCAAACAATTAAGATTTTCAATAAACTTCGCATCATTCTTTTTAAGTGCATATAATTCCAAACAAGTTTTTTCTAATAATTCATTAATTTCCGGATTATTTGCCTTTAAAGAATCCGCTATCACGGTCGTAAACCAGTATGATAAAACATACGGTTGGTTAGAAATTTGAGAAAGATTAAAAATAATCTTCAGACCTTCAAGCTTATCTTTAACCTGTTTTATTGTAATCGGCAATTTCGTTATTGAATCATCCCGTTGCGTTACAATTAAATTTAAGTTATCAACAACTTCAACAGCATTTGCTTTTAATGCGCAATTAAAGGCAAATACCGGATCTTCCATATCCCTAAGTTCAGGGAAATGTATATTGTTCCCCTTGATTAAATTTGAATTAAAAATTGCACTACAATAAGTTGAACAAAAGTTATTTTTATCCTCTTTAATTTTTTCGTTAATAGAATTATCTTCGCTTACTGCATCAGAATCTTTGTACGCACCTTTTACAACGTCAGCCCCGGTTTCTTTTGCTTTAAAATATAATTTTTCATAAAATTCAGAAGTTTCAGGATAATCATCACTATCTAAAAATGCTATATATTCACCATTTGCTTCATCAATACCCAGATTTCTTGCTATAGCGGGGCCTTTATTTTCCTTAAAGTCAATTATTTTAATCCTACTGTCTTTTTGTGCATAATCGCGCAAAATATTTAAAGAACTATCCGTTGAACAATCATTTATACATATTATTTCAATATCCTTTAAGGTCTGATTACAGACACTATCCAAACATTTTTCAAGATATTTTTCCGCGTTATAAACAGGTATAATTATTGAAATTTTTGGCATGCTACCTCCTAAATTTTAAATGTTGTACAACTTTTAAGATAGTATTGAATTGATATAATACATCTTTCATGACTCATGCTACATGTTTAAAACTCTTTGTCAATATAAAATAAGTCTTTTAGATACTTTTAAAGGGCATAAAACTCCTATAAGATAAAAAGGAGGTTCAAATGCAATACGATATAAAAAAACTTTTGGGACTTAAAATAAAAGAATTACGCTTAAAAAAGGGGATGACGCAAGAAGAATTGTCTGAAAAAATCGGGATGGTTGAACGTAATTTGAGCAAAATTGAGTGCGGTAAAAATTTTGTAACCGCAGACACACTTACTAATCTTATTGATGCTTTAGAAATTAAGCCCAAAGATCTTTTTGATTTCGAGTATTACAAAGATGAAAACCTTATAAAATGTGAAATAATCAATGCAGTTAATAATAATGAAATCGATTTGAAAATTTTGTATAAATTCTATACGGCACTAAAATAAAACTTTTACTTTATTAAACTGTAAATAGCTAATTTTTTATTTACACATTTGCCATTTTATCCATTTTTAATCTGTAGAAATCAGTATTAATATTCAATTTCTCGCCAATATCCAACAGGGCATCTACAAGTTTTTTGTTTGAACCCTTCTGTTGAATTATTCCCGAATCAATTATTTCGGAAATTCTATGATAAATCTTTGTGTAATATATATTCTGTGCCTCGGAAATATCAACCTCTAAATCCAAATCGGTTATATCGGAAAATAATTCCAAAATGATTTCTGTTTGCCGATATTCAAAACTGTATACAAGCCTATTTACATTTTGAAGTATTTTTCGCCCCATAATTTCATTAGATTGCTTTTTATCAAGTTTAATCCCGATTCGTTTAGCTTCATAATTAATGTCCATCGCCTGTTGGAGCGTCTCATGGTCAGGATAGCCCTCGGAATCAATGATTAAATCATTAAATTTTTTACTCAAGGCGTAACCTGCTGAAATTCTAAATTCGTCAGGAATTGCAAGCCCCAAGGATTGCAAATGATAAATAGAATCTTTCCCGCTGTCATACAAATCCTGATAGGTTTGAGAAAATTTTGCCATTTTATCTTTAAGAAGTATTTGCAAGATTTTACGGCGTTCTTCAATAAAGATATCTTTTAATGTAAAATATTCTCTGCCAAAAACTTCGTCCATTGCTCTTATTATTTCCGTAAACGGACTCAGCATAAATGTTTTTGTAAGATTGGTTTTAATTTTTCCAAAATCCGCCTCATCAGAATATTCTTTTATTGCGCAGTGAAAATCTCCACCGGGGTATTGAACAAGTGCAAATATCAGATTTGATTTTTGCAAAGTAATTCTGGAAGTTATTTCAATGTGGCCGATTATAAAATTTTCCGAACCCTTAGATATCTTTTTGTAATAGTTCTTTTTAACCTTATAGCAATAAACATTTTCTTCATCTTCAAAATCTTGGTATAGTGATGATATTGCCCAAAGGCTTGCGATTTGTTTTATTGTTACAATTGAAGGTTTTACAAAATTATTATAAATATCTTTTCCTGTGCCGTATTCAGTAATGTTACTTTTGGCATCAGAAAGTATTTTAACAAATTTTCCTTCAAAATCTTTGTCTGTAAAATTCGATGCCAACTGAATTGCACGGGCAGCATATTTCATAATCTGAACGGTTTCAATCCCGGAAATTTCTGAGAAAAACCAACCACAGCTCGTGTACATCAATAAAGCCTGACGCTGAATTTCCAATAACTCCATTGCACGAACGCTATCCGTATCGGAAAGTTTCGATTTGAAAAATTTTGACTGGAATTCCGTAATGTTCATATCGCTTCTGTCCAGAATTACCGAAATGTATTCGTTACGTACGTCCCAAGGATTTATCTTAAAATATTTTCCGCCTTGTTCTTCAAATATTTTTGCAAATTCATCTCTCAAATAGTCAAGCGCTTCTCGTAGAGGCTTTCTCCATTTTTGATTCCATCCCGGATGCCCGCCTGTTGAACATCCGCAGTCCTCTTTCCAACGACCTACACCATGGAAACAACTCCAAGATGAACCCTGTTTGATTTCTACAATATAATTACTCCTGTATTTATCAAGGTATTCCCCGTAATTTGTCAGGGTAAATCCTTCATCTGATGCTTTTATCTTTAATACATACGATAATGCCATATCACCAAATTTTGTGTGATGGCCATAGCTTTCCCCATCAGTTGCTATATTTACCAATTGAGGAAAATCTCGTTGGTCGGAAACTCCCTCTTTCAAACGCCTGCTAAACTTGTTCCCATCCTTTAAAAGTTCATCGAACGCAACGGATTTAGAAATAGCACCGTCATAGAAAAATAAATCTATAAATTTATCAGGTTCGGATTTGATATAGTACCTGTAAGAACGCGCAGGATCAATATTTCCCCAGCTTACATCCGTCCAATCTTTGTCACTTTCCCGTTTAATTTTGTCCGCTTGAAACGGTGAAAGAATTGTAAATTTAATACCGTTGTCAACTAAAATTTTTAAAGTTTCATCATCAACCGCAGTTTCTGCAAGCCACATACCTTCAGGTTTTCTTCCAAATCTTTTTTCAAAATCATAAATTCCCCATCGAACTTGGGTTTCTTTATCGTGATAGTTTGCAAGAGGCATAATTATGTGGTTATACACTTGCGCAATAGCATTTCCGTGGCCGTTATGCTCGTGAACACTTTTTATATCAGCCTTCAAAATCCTTTCATATGTCAATGGTTCGTTAACTTCAAGCCAGGATAAAAGCGTCGGCCCAAAATTAAAACTCATTCTTTCATAATTATTCACGACATCAAGAATTCTGTTTCTGTTATCAACAATTTTAGATACAGAATTAGGGGTATAACATTCTCTCGTAACTCGCTCATTCCAATCGTGGCAAGGAAGAGCGCTATCTTGAAGCTCAATTGCCTCTAACCAAGGATTTTCCCTTGGCGGTTGATAGAAATGCCCGTGTATAGTTAAAAAAGTTTCGTTTCCAGCCATATTCCCTCTCAAAATCTTAAAATCTAGTTTTGCTTCTTTTCAATTCTTGAAACTACAGTGAAATTTTCGGCATCCATCCAAACATCACCAAGTGCATTTGAAAATATTTTGCCTGTAAATTCCACGATATCGCCTGAATTTAAATCAATATTTTTTTCGGCAACTTCTCTTGTCATAAAAATTTTCATCTCTGACAATGGTACATTATGGTCATATACATCAGGTCTTTGAATTAAAAATGAGATGTATTTTTCGGAACTTCTCATTGCAGGTGCATAGTCAAGTCCCAGTGTTGAAAATTTATCAAATTTGCCTTTTATCTTAACCTGTCTGTTCAAATATTTTTGCGGATAAGCAACTATAACAAGCGGATTAACGGACGGGCAATCGTTCTGCGCAATTACAGCCTGAGCCGAAGGCTTTTGAACAGTTCCTGCATTAACGGCATATTGTGCAGCTTCCATAGTTTTTGCAGGGATTACTCCGGTTGCAAAACTTACCGAAACTCCGCCTATAACTGATGCAGCCATTATACCGATTAACACTGATTTTATATTTATATTTTTCATGTATTTACCCCTGTTTTTTATTACAACAATATGATAGCACAAGTTTTATTTTTTTGTAACTGTACTTATTAATTTTTTTGTGCTATATTTATTTTAATAAAATTTAAAGTGTTATACAAATTGATGGAGGAGTATATGAAGAAAAGATCTGCACTTTCGCCTATTGGAATAGCTCTTGCAATAGTAATGTTATTGGGTGTATTGATGATAATATCAGCACCGGTAATTGTGGAAAACAGTAAAAAAAGTCAAGAAGAAGCGCAAGTTCCACCTCCTGCGTATAATGAGGGAAATGTTCGATATAACAATGAAGAAAATATGAATGACAGAATTTCCGAATATGAAGCTCAAGTAAGATATCTTGAATCAAGAATTTCGGATTTGGAAGCCGTACAGCAGCAAAGACAAAATTCTGAAGGCAGAAATTCAAAACGATACAATTGTACTTTAGAAAGTGCTCTTGATGCCGATGGCGAAACAATACAGCTAAATCGGGAAAATTATAACAATCCGAGCACTCAATATGTTTTTGTTTGCAGTAAAAAATAAAAGTCTTTTTTTCATAAAATAGGCCGAACATTTTATGTTCGGCCTTCTCCTTTTGTAAATTAAGATTATTGTTGAACTGTACTTTTAATGTGAAGTTCTCTTAATTGTTTAATTGAGGCTTCACCCGGGGCATCGCTCATCAAGTCTTTTGCTCCTGAATTTTTAGGGAATGCAATAACGTCACGGATTGAATCGGTTCTGCATAAAAGTGCAACTAATCTGTCCAAACCTATTGCAAGACCTGCATGAGGAGGAGTTCCGTATTGAAGCGCATTTACCATAAATCCGAATTTTTCCTCAGCTTCTTCTTGAGTTAATCCTAATGCTTTGAATATTTTTTGCTGAACTTCTGAGCAGTGGATTCTTACAGAGCCGCCACCCAATTCAGTTCCGTTATAAACGATATCATAAGCGATAGATTTAACATTTCCTAAATCTCCGCTGTCAAGTTTAGATAAATCTTCAAGATTTGGAGAAGTGAACGGATGGTGCATTGCCATAAATCTATCTTCTTCATCACTCCATTCAAACATAGGAAAATCTACAACCCATAAAAGATTATGTTTTGCTTCATCAATCAAATTCAAAGATTTTCCGAAATGTAATCTTAATCTTCCCATAACATCATAAACTAATTTTGGTTTATCAGCTACAAAGAAGATTATATCACCAGCCTGAGCGCCTGCGCGTTCTTGAATTTGTTTGGCTTGTTCTTCGGTTACAAATTTCAATACCGGTGATTTTGCCGTTCCGTCCTCATTATAAATAATGTTAGCCAATGCTTTTGCACCAAAGGATACGGCCAATTTTGTTATATCATCAATATCTTTTCTTGAGAATTTTGCACCGTTAGGAATTCTTATACCGCGTACGATGCCGCCGTTTTCAAGAGTATTTTTAACAATTTGGAATTCTGATTGCAAAATTATATCGCCAATGTCGAATAATTCCAAACCAAATCTTGTATCAGGTTTGTCAGAACCAAATCTGTCCATAGCTTCCTGCCAAGTTATGCGTTCAAACGGAGCTTTTATTTCAACTCCTGCAGCCTTGAATGTTTCTTCAATCAAACCTTCCACAACTCTTATTACGTCATCCTGTTCAACAAAAGACATTTCAAGGTCAATCTGAGTGAATTCAGGTTGTCTGTCAGCGCGCAAATCTTCATCTCTAAAGCATTTTGCAATTTGATAATATCTTTCAAATCCGCCTACCATCAAAAGTTGTTTATAAATTTGAGGTGATTGCGGAAGTGCATAAAATTTACCTTCCTGTACACGAGAAGGAACGAGATAATCTCTTGCACCTTCAGGTGTGGTTTTTATTAAAATCGGAGTTTCCACTTCCAAGAAATCTAATCCGTTCAAATAATTCCTTGCTGCTTGACAAATTTTATGACGTGTTGTCATATTGTGAATCATTTTTTCACGGCGAAGGTCAAGGTACCTGTACTTTAATCTTACGTCCTCAGAAACATTTTCATCATCAAGTACAAAAGGTAAAACCTTTGCGCTTGAAAGAATTTCCAAAGTTTCAGGGTACATTTCAACTTGTCCTGTCGGATATTTTTCGTTATAAGTTTCTTCAGGTCGTCTTGTGACCTTGCCTGTAACTTTTATGACATATTCAGTTCTTACTTTTTCCATCAATTTGTGAACTTCGGGATTGATTTGCGGGTTTGCAACAAGCTGGAAAAAACCGCTTCTGTCACGTAATTCCACAAACAAAATTCCGCCCAAATCTCTTACGCAAGAAACCCAGCCGGACAATGTCACTGATTGGTTTAAGTTTTCTAAATTCAACTCTCCGCAGTTGTTAGATTTCATTCTTGTCTTAATCATTTTATTTCCTTTTCGTCTAAATTAAATCTGTTTTAAAATGATAACAAAAACAAAAATTTTGCGCAACGATTATCAAAATAACCGCCGATTTTAACTTAATACAACTTCTTCCTCTAACAAATATCTTTGAAACTGTTCATTTTCATCTATCAAGTTAAGAAGTTCGCTATATTTTGAATTGTGTAATACGGAGGATATTTCAACATTGTCACAAAGTTTTATTACGTAAAAATCCGGAGTTTTTTCCAATATTTCAATAATTCCTGCTTCTTCAAAAATTTCAAAAAGTAAATTCAATACTCTGTTTGATTTGCCCAAAAAACTTGTAAACCTGTTTATATCTACTTTTCCTCCGTTATTATGGCAGGCAAATTTTAACATTTTATAAACCGTAGTTAAAAATTCTTTTTCATCAAAAATCTTCATATCATATTTCATTAAATGTAAAGTTTTTGCGCCGGTTTTTTCAAGTATATTGTTAAAATCCTCCTCATCTGCAGGATAGTCAAAAAACATAACAGAATCGCAGGATGAAATATTTTTTCTTGTGAAAGCTTTTGAGTGAAGTGTTTTGTATGGTTCAAGCTTTTCTAATACCTGACGGCTTTCGGCAAAAATTCTTATGTTAAGTTTTGATTGTTTAACATAATCTTCCACAAGCGGAAGGATATCAGTCTTTTTGCGATGGTCGTACACTTTTATTTTATCAGCATTTTCTTCTGTTTCATCAGGCAAAGCATCTGAATGAATATCATCAATAATGAGCTGAATGGAGGTTATGTCATTAAAAACATTTACCTGAGGATGAAATGCCACATCAAAAATATCTCCTTTACCTATCGCAATATCACCCATTTGCCATCTTATACAGCTTAATTCTTTGCCCGAAATTTCTCCCGTTATCTTGAGATGATTTTTTTCTTCACCCATCAAGCGCTTTTCTTTAACTTTTAAATTCTTCATCGCAAAGATTGGTGCGGGATTTGATGCCCCAAAAGGCTCTAAGACTGAAAGTTCATCCACCATATCAACTGTCAAATCTTCAGGTGATAATTCCAAATCAATATTTATAAACGGCTTTAATTCTCTCCCGCTCAAATGCTCTTTGACAGTTTTATTCAGAGCTTCTTTTACTTGCTCAAATGAAACCTTGTCAGGAGAAAAACTCAAGCCCGCAGCCATGGCATGCCCTCCAAATCCGTCAAATAATTCACTGTTTTCACTAAGAATATCGTAAATATTTAATCCGTCAATTCCTCTAATAGAACAACATATTTGTTCTTTTGCTTCCGAATATGTCATCAAAAATGTAGGTTTATAATATTTTTCAACCATTTTTGACGCAACAATCCCGATTATCCCCATATGCCAATCTTTGTTGTAAAGGATTATTGCAGAATTTTTGTTTCCTTCATTTTGAAGCATCGCATCAGCTTCAATAAATGTTTCATCACATAGAGTCTGACGGGTTTTATTAAGTTCCTCCAAAGCCATGATAGACATTTGAACTTCTTGAGGGTTGTCGGATATCAAAACTCTTATTGCGTTTTCAACGGTATCAAGCCTGCCTGATGCATTTATTCTTGGTGCAATTCCAAAGGCAATTTGTTCTGAAGTTACCCCCTGTTCAGGTTTGTAACCGGCATTTTCGAGCATTTTTTTCAGTCCTTCATGCCGTCCTTTTGAAATTAAGTCAAGCCCTTTTGTGACCAAATATCTGTTTTCTCCGACAAGCGGAACTATATCCGCTACTGTTCCGACTGCTGCAAAAGGAAGTATCTCAGGAATAAAATCCGTTTTGTTATATTTCATTAATAGTGAGCATGCCAATTTGTATGCAACGCCGACACCCGCAAGAGATGTCATGCTTTCAATTTCTTTGATGGAAAGGGTTTCTCTCAGTGCGTTTGGTACTTTCGGGTTTATTATTCCAAAGGCTTTCGGTAAAATTTCCGGAGCTTCATGGTGATCCGTTATTATTGTATCTATTTTAAAACTGTTTAAAAATGCAACTGCCTCGACATTGCTTATCCCGCAATCAACGGTTATCAAGACTTTCGGTTTTATTTTGGTCATAATCTGAACCAGCGCTGATGTTTCAAGTCCATGCCCTTCTTTGTCACGATTTGGGATAAAATAATTTACGTCAGCTCCAAGATGTTTTAAGGTTTTGACCATGACTGATGTCGCAGTAACTCCGTCTGCATCAAAATCTCCGTATATAATGATTTTTTCCCCGTTATCAATTGCAGAACAAATACGGTTAGTGCATTTTTCCATGTCATTAAATGCATTTACATCAACAGGCCTAATTTCAAGCGGGTGTGTAAATTCATATATTTCATTTTCATCAACTATTCCGCGGGAAGCCAACAATCTTTTTACGAGATTTTTTTCGTTTCCCTTATAATTTCTATACTTCCATTCTTTTTTCATAATTTTACAATTCTTTTATAATCTCAATTTCATTACCGTCCGGATCTTTAATAAATGCTATAACCGAATCCGCTTCTTTCAGAATAAAGGGTTCGCATATATATTCAATGCCCATTTTTGATAATTTTTCATTAAATTTATCAAACGAATCAATTCCAAATGCCAAATGCCCAAATGCAGTACCATTTGTGTATCCGCCTTCGGGAATATCAAAATTGACTGTTAATTCAATCTGTGTTTGTCCGTCCTCATCACTCAAATAATAAAGTATTGAATCTTCCAATTTAATCGTATGTGTCAAATTTAAATTGAATAAATTTTGATAAAATTTTAGGGATTTATCAATATCCTTAACCCTTAACATTACGTGTAAAAATCTCATAATCTCTCCTTTTAAATTTATTATATCATAACGTCCAATTCGTACCAATTGTTAAAAAAGCTTAAAATACTTGCATTTAAAAATTTTCATTGCTATAATTCGAGTTGTACATAAGAAAAGGAGTTTTACAAATGAACAAAGAAGAATTAGTACAAGAGATTTCAAAAAAAGCCAGCGTTACTCAAAAAGAAGCTGCAGAAGTACTTTCAGCATTAATTGAAACAATCCAAAAGACAGTTTCTAAAGGCAAAAAAGTTACTTTAGTTGGTTTTGGTACTTTTGAATCACGCAAGAGAGCTGCCAGAATCGGCAGAAACCCTCAAACCGGCAAGGAATTAAAAATCCCTGCTAGAACAGTTCCTGCTTTCTCTGCCGGTAAAAAATTCAAAGTTGCTGTTAACGGCAAATAAGGATTTTTAAAGCTAAAGCTTTCGAAGGGCACGAGATAAATCTCGTGCCCTTCTTGTTATGTTATTTTATCAATTTTCGTATTTTTTGTAATATAAATCTTAACAGTTGCCATAAGCGTAATATTTGATATAATTTGTTTATGGAGAATTATATAGATTGGAAATATTATGACAACGATATTTACGGATTTTGACGGAGTTTTAGTTGATACGGTAAGAGAGGCTTATACACTTTGCCGTAAAGCGCTTTATGGAATTGAACCATCGAGATATATTGAAAAAACAAAACTTGATAAATTTGTAAGATTTAAATTTTTGGTTTTTAATTCATGGCAATTCTTGTATTTGATGAAGGTGCTTTCTGATAAACACATCAAAACCGATAGTGAATTTATTGAAAATTACAAATATTTGATAAGAACAAGAGATTATAACGAAGAAAAAGAATTTGAACAGGAATATTTAAAAGCTAAAGAAAAGCTTGTAACGGAAAATAACGCATTTTTGTTAGAAAAAATTGAGGAAAAAATGCCGTTTTTCGACATGCTTTTTAATCTTAAAGATAAATTTGAAATAGTTATTGTATCAAGGAATAATACATTCGATATAAAATCCAAATTCCAAAGATACAAAATCAGCGGTGGGAAGATTTTCGGCAAAGAAGAACTTACACCATATAGGAATAAAGCAGAATTTATTTCAAAATATATGGCGGATAATAATATTGAAAAAGCATATTTTATTGACGATAATTCGTATAATCTGAAACCTTGCGCGGATATTCCGAATTTAAAATGCCTGCTTGCGGGATGGGGAAACGTTGCACCCAATGAAAAAGGATACTCACCCGAAGAAATTATCAAAATTATAACTAATCAATAGTTCAATATTTTATCAATTTGAGAATAAATGTTATTAAAATCTCCGTTGTTGTAAATTACAAACTCGGAGTTTTTAATTTTTTCTTCTTGGCTTATTTGGGAATTAATTCTGTTTAACGCTTCCTTTTCGGTTAAATTGTTGCGAGCCATAAGTCTTTGAAGCCTGATTTCATTGTCAGACTGAACAAAAATTATTTTATCAAAATATTTTTCGGCATGCGTTTCAAAAAGCAGCGGTATCCCGACAAAAACAATATTTTCGTCTTGATTTTGATTAAAAAAT
>ERZ842401.3796-NODE-3796-length-18349-cov-3.737346_pt1 | contig 18349 bp, 15 predicted proteins | sample MGYA00521270_ERZ842401 | MGnify/ENA primary metagenome ERZ842401 (study PRJEB31892, sample SAMEA3878208) | bioreactor metagenome | biome: Moose rumen | place: Sweden | collected 2011-10 | study: EMG produced TPA metagenomics assembly of the PRJEB12797 data set...
TAGTAAAATCGAAAACAAATATTTATCATGTAATGAGTAGGGCGTTAAATAAACAATTGCTTTTTGATGAAGAAATTGATTATATAAGGTATCTACAGATATTAAATAATGTAAAAAAAGAGTTTGGCTTAATAATTTATGCATATTGTCTTATGTCAAACCATGTTCATATTGTTTTAAAAGATTCTAAGAATGAGTTATCTAAAGCAATTAGAAGATTAAATTCTATATATGCTATGTATTATAATAAGAAAAATATAAGAACAGGATATGTTTTTAGTGATAGATTTAAAAGTGAGTCCATTGAAACAAAAGAATATCTGCTGACATGTATAAGATATGTACATCGAAACCCTGTCAAAGCTGGAATCTGCAAAAAGGCAAATCAATATAAGTTTACATCTATACATGCATATAAAAGTGAATCTGGGAATTATTTAAAACTGGTAAATGTTAGACCAGTGTTAAAATTGTTTAATAATGGTGACTTTTTGAAGTGGAATGATGAAGAGAGTGATGAGCGGAGAGGATGTAGATTTGACTTTAGATTAGCATTATGCTATAATTTACATAGATTTGAGCAAGATCTTTTTGATTTTGCTTTATTTTTATTTTTGATTTTGGAGGCTATATGAAAACGATTTTATGTAGTGCAAACCTTGACACATTTGACGGAATTAAGCCAATACTTATAGTTATATTGGCTGTTGCGATATTTGCACTAATATTTGCCGGTATCTTAACTTCACTTGTTTCTAAAGAGGATGAAGGCACTGATAGGATGAAGGAGATATCTAATAGTATAAAAGAAGGAGCAAGGGCGTTTTTATTTGCTGAGTATAGGATACTTGCTATAGTTATAGTAGTGCTTTTTGTTGCTATCGCAGTATTTACCAATACAAATACAGCGCCTGGAATACAGTCTGCACTAAGTTTTTTGCTTGGAGCTGTATTTTCAATTTTTGCTGGTTACTTTGGAATGAATATTGCCACAAAGGCCAATGTTCGTACTGCCAATGGAGCAAGAACTGGCGGTATGAATAAAGCTCTTCTTATAGCTTTTCGTGGTGGTTCAGTTATGGGTATGTGTGTAGTAGGATTTGGCTTACTTGGATGTACTCTTATATACTTTTTAACTGGCAATGCAGAGATACTTACTGGATATTCTCTTGGTGCATCAACTATAGCACTTTTTGCAAGAGTTGGTGGTGGTATATATACTAAGGCAGCAGATGTAGGAGCTGATATAGCTGGTAAGACTATAGAAGACCTACCTGAGGATGACCCAAGAAACCCTGCAGTTATAGCTGACAACGTAGGCGATAATGTTGGCGATGTAGCTGGTATGGGTGCAGACCTTTTCGAATCATATGTTGGAGCTATAATATCGGCTTTGACACTAGCAGTTACCAATAGTGCTATAGGACAAAAGGGTGTGTTATTTACTTTTGTACTCGCAGCAAGCGGTATAATTGCAGCGATAATTGGTGCTCAGTTTGTAAGAGGTAATGGCAATCCTCAGAAAGCTCTTAACACAGGGACATATATTGCATCAGCTATTGTCGTTGTAGCAGCATTAGTATTTTCAAATTATATTTTAGGTAATGTTAAATACGGCGTTGCTATCATAGCAGGACTACTTGTCGGAGTTATAATTGGAAAGATTACAGAAGTATACACTTCTGCTGATTATAAATATGTAAAGCATATAGCAGAGCAGTCTAATAAAGGTGGCGCTGCTACAACTATCATATCAGGCATTGCTGTGGGTATGAAATCAACATGGATATCTATAGCACTCATATGTATAGCAACCATAATTGCATATAATTTTGGAGAACAAGTTGTTGCTGGTGGCGGACTATATGGTATAGCACTTGCAGCAGTTGGTATGCTCTCAACTACAGGTATAACTGTAGCAGTTGATGCTTATGGACCAATCGCAGATAATGCTGGTGGTATAGCAGAGATGTCAGAACTTCCAGAATCTGTTCGTGAGATCACTGATACTTTAGATTCAGTAGGTAATACTACAGCAGCCATGGGCAAAGGCTTTGCTATAGGATCTGCAGCACTTACAGCCTTAGCACTTTTTGTTTCATATGCCAAGAAAGTTAATCTTTCTATGATAGATATATTAAAACCAACAACAGTAGTAGGACTTCTCATAGGTGCGATGCTACCTTTCTTGTTTTCAGCATTTACAATGGAATCTGTGTCTAAAGCAGCAGGAGATATGGTTACTGAAGTAGAGAGACAGATGAGAGAGATAGCAGGACTTAAAGAAGGCAAAGCTAAAGCCAATTACAAGAGATGTGTAGAGATATCAACACATGCATCACTTAGAGAGATGGTAGTACCAGGACTTCTTGCAGTTCTTGTACCACTTGTTGTGGGATCTGTGCCATTCCTTGGGATAGAAGCACTTGGTGGACTTCTTGCAGGAGCATTAGTTTCTGGTGTGTGTATGGCTATATTTATGAGTAATGCTGGTGGCGCTTGGGACAATGCAAAAAAATATATCGAGCAAGGTGCTTTCGGTGGCAAGGGATCAGAAACTCATAAGGCAGCAGTTGTCGGTGATACAGTTGGAGATCCATTCAAGGATACCTCAGGCCCATCAATTAACATACTTATTAAACTTATGACTATAGTATCACTTGTATTCGCTCCACTATTTTTAAAAATGGCAGGTATGTAATATAAAAAGGGAAGCATAGCTTCCCTATTATTTGGTATATGAAGAAAGTTGCAATTATAACTGGAGTTACATCGTTCCTTGGAAAAAGTACTGCGAAGTATCTTTTATCTAAAGGCTTTATTGTTTTTGGAATTGTGAGGCCTGATTCAACGAGAAAAGAAAATATAAAAAATATTCGAGGCCTAAATATTATTGAGATTGATTTTGATACTTTGACCAAAGACGATTTTGATGAGTTTATAAATGCACATTCTGATAAAGAGTTTAAGGATATAAAGAAAGCAGATATAACATTTATACATTTTGCTTGGGGTGCTACGCTAGATAGATCCAATTTCATGATGCAGATGCTCAATGTGGATTATAGCATGAAGGTTTTGAAATTTGCTAAAATTATGAAGGTTAGAAGATTTATATTTGCAGGTTCACAAGCTGAGTATTCTGATACTGCCTATGGTATGGCCAAGAAAAAATTTGCTGATGAGGCAGTGAAATCTCTTAAAGACACTGATATTAATTTTATTCATTTTAGAATATTTTCTATATATGGCAAGGACGATAGAGAGAATTCACTTATAAAAGAACTTGTTAGATGTTTAAGAAGCAATACTAATATAGACTTAAGTTCTTGCAATTATAAGTGGAATTTTTTATTTATAGATGATTTTGTATCTATTGTCTATGGGTTTATAGAAAACGACGCTCATGCAGATACATATGATATAGCAAGTGATGATACAAGACTTCTTAAAGAGTATTGCATTAGTGCTAAAGAGGCTTTAAAGTCAAAGGCAAAACTTAGATTTGGAGCAAGACTAGATAGTATAGAGACATTTGCTATACCTAATATAAGAAAACTAAAAAGTATTATGCCTGATATTACATTTACTAAATTTGAAAAAGGTATAAAAACCATATAAGTCATGAAGAAAACCGATGATGCCAATTTAATAAAGATAAGAGGTGCGAGCGAGCATAATCTTAAGAATATTAATCTTGATATACCAAGAGATAAATTTGTTGTAATTACTGGTGTATCAGGCAGTGGCAAGTCAAGTCTTGCTTTTGACACTATATTTGCTGAAGGCCAGAGGCGTTATATGGAGTCTCTATCTTCCTATGCAAGGCAATTCCTTGGTCAGATGGAAAAGCCCAAAGTTACATCAATTGAAGGCCTTTCCCCTGCTATATCTATAGACCAGAAATCAACCAATAGAAATCCTCGTTCTACTGTGGGGACAGTGACTGAGATATATGATTATCTAAGGCTTCTCTATGCTCGTATTGGTATACCTCATTGCCCTAATTGTGGAAAAGAGATAAAGAGGCAATCAATAGATGAGACAGTAGACACCATAATGAAACTTAAGGCTGGAACAAAGGTTCAACTTCTTGCTTATGTTGTCCGTGGAAAGAAAGGAAGACATGAGAAAGTTATAGAATCAGCCAAAAAATCTGGATATTCAAGGGTTAGGATAGATGGCAATGACTATTCACTTGACGAGGAGATAAAACTTGACAAGAATATAAAACATAATATTGAGATCATAGTTGATAGATTAGTTATCAAAGAAGGTATAGAAAAAAGACTTACAGATAGTATAGAGACAGTGTTTAAATTATCGGATGGTCTTTTGCAAGTTGATGTGATAGGTGGTAAGCCACTTAACTTTAGTCAAAACTTTGCATGTTCTGATTGTGGTATAAGCATACAGGAGATTGAACCAAGGTCTTTTTCGTTTAATAATCCTTTTGGCGCCTGTGAAGAGTGTTCGGGTCTTGGATATAAGCAAGAGTTTGATATAGACCTTATGATACCAGATAAGTCACTCTCTATAAATGAGGGCTGCATTGCCATAACTGGTTTTGCTTCATCGCATAAGGAGAATTCTTGGTCAGGGGCTATTCTAAGGCAGGTAGCAAAAAAATATAAAGTGTCGCTTGATACACCATGGAAAGATCTAACAAAGAGAGAAAAGGATATAATACTCTATGGTATTGGCGATGACACTATAGATGTTAGATATAAATCAGCAGCTGGTAATACTAACACTTGGGAAGTCAATTGGGCTGGACTTATAGAGACGAGCCGTCAACGATACAATGAATGGTCTACTGATACACAGAAGTCTCACTATGAAGAGTTTATGACATTGCTTCCCTGTGAAGAGTGCCATGGCCAGAGACTTAAAAAATCATCTTTGGCTGTGACAGTTGGAGGAAAGAACATAGCAGAGGTTTGTGACTTATCACTTATAGATTTTAGAAATTTTATCACTAATCTAAAGCTTAATTCTATGCAAGAAAAAATCGGTGCGGTGATTTTAAAAGAAATCAAGGTAAGAGTTAATTTTTTGATAGATGTTGGATTAGAGTATTTAGCACTTTCTCGTATGACGGCATCTTTATCAGGTGGTGAGGCACAGAGGATAAGACTTGCAACACAGATAGGAACAGGACTTGTTGGAGTATGCTATATACTTGATGAACCATCAATTGGATTACATCAGAAGGACAATGCAAAATTAATTGCAACCCTTAAGAATCTTCGAGACCTTGGCAATACTGTGCTTGTAGTAGAGCATGATGAAGAGACCATGAGAGCTTCTGATTATATTGTTGACATAGGACCTTATGCAGGTGTCAACGGAGGAAAACTAGTTGCCAGTGGATGCGTCAAGGATATAGAAAAATGTAAGGATAGCATAACAGGTAAATATCTAAGTGGTAAATTAAAGATAGAGAACAGAAAAGATTATAGAAAGCCACAAGGCTATATTACTATAAAAGGAGCAAGAGAAAATAATCTTAAAAATATTGATGTTGACATACCATTATCAGTATTTACTTGTATAACTGGTGTCTCAGGTAGCGGAAAATCAAGCCTAATTAATGAAGTGCTCTATAAAAGCCTTGCACATACGATAAATCGTGCTAATATAAGGCCAGGTAAGCACGATAAAATCATTGGTAGTGATAATTTTGATAAAGTTATAATGATAGATCAAAGCCCTATAGGTAAGACACCTAGGTCTAACCCAGCGACTTATACTGGGGTCTACGACCTCATAAGAGACCTCTATGCAAGTACACCAGATGCTAAAGAAAGGGGATATAGCAAAGGGAGATTCTCGTTTAATGTTAAAGGTGGTAGGTGTGAAAAGTGCGAGGGTGATGGTATCATAAAGATAGAGATGCACTTCCTTCCTGATGTATATGTCACATGCGATTCTTGTAATGGTAAGAGATATAATAGAGAAACATTAGAAGTAAAATATAAAGATAAAAATATATTTGATGTGCTTGACATGACTATAGATGAAGCAAATGTATTTTTTAAGAACCAACCAAGGATCATGCGATATCTTGAAGTGCTTAAAGCAGTCGGACTTGGATATATGAAACTTGGTCAGCCTGCAACAGAGCTTTCTGGCGGAGAAGCACAGAGAGTTAAGCTTGCAACTGAACTTGCAAAGCGTGCTACAGGAAAGACACTTTATATACTTGACGAGCCTACGACAGGACTGCATTTCTATGACGTTCATAAGTTAATTGATATATTGCAGAAGCTTACCGATAGTGGAAATACTGTAGTTGTCATCGAACACAATCTTGATGTTATTAAGAGTGCAGATTATATAATAGATCTTGGACCTGATTCTGGAGATAATGGTGGCACTGTTATAGCAACAGGTACACCAAGAGAGATTGCTCGTTCAAAGAAGTCATATACTGGAGAATTTCTAAAAAAGATTTTATGATTAAGATTTTAAAAAAGATAATAATTTTGATACTGGCTTATATTCTAGTATTGTCTAATGTCTGCTATGCAGAGGTTAATTATACTGGAGATTTTCGTTCACTTTCTGATCTCAATGTAACTATTTTTATGGATCAGAATTATCGCGATTTGAAGGTCAAAGACTTGGTTGTGATAGGGGATAGTTATGCGGTATTCTTTTCTTATCACAACAATAAAGCGTTTAATTATGTAGTCCATCCAGGCTATAAAGTAAAACAAATATATGATGAACTTGTGCCAATGTATAAAGGCCAGCACAAATATGTGTTTTTATTTATTGGTGCCAATGATTTTATGCAGAAGACAGACATCCACGATTTTAAAAAAGACCTTGAGTTGATCGTTGACACCTTTAAAGATAAAGGTATGCAGGTTATCCTATCAAGTTATCTTAAACCAAATTATAATACCTTTATATCATATTTTTTACATTTTTATACAGTGCCATGTGAGGATTTTGATGCAGTAGTTAAAAAGGTTGCAGTTGATAAAAAATTACTCTTTATCGATACTAGTGACTTACTTACCACATATGGTTTTCAACCTAATGATTTTATACACCCAAGTGAAGGTTTTTGCAAAGAACTTTTGAAACGTGTTACAAAAGTTATAAATGAAGATGAAGATGCAAAGCTTTCGCCAAGTTATGAGAAAGACTTTTATGTTAAAATGATTAAAGATATGTCAAAATACAATGATGAGATTAATCGCGTTAGTGAGAAGTACTTTAATATGGATCAAGAATAGAGGCTATATTTCTTGACAACTTAGAACTTTTTGCTATAATATATTTGTTTGAGCGTGTAGCTCAATTGGATAGAGCACTTGGCTACGGACCAAGGGGTTGGGGGTTCAAGTCCTCTCACGCTCGCTAAAGCCACATCATATGTGGCTTTTTTAATTGTAAATTATTGTAAAATGTAGTAAAATATTTATATTAGGCGGTTTGCGTCTTCGCGAACTTTTGTTTTGTTGTGAATATGCAAACTTAATTTTGTATTGAAGTAAAAGGTTAATCATGTCACTTAGATCAGTTAGGCAAACTGGAGATGAGATTTTAAGAAAGAAGTCTAAAGAAGTAAAGGACCTTACTCCTAGACTTAAAGATTTGATTGTCGATATGAAAGAGACGATGAAAAATCATGGTGGCTGCGGACTTGCTGCGGTTCAAGTTGGTGTGCTTAAAAATATTATAGTATGTGCACCAAATGAAGAAGAAGAACCTATAGTTCTTATCAATCCAGAGATCTTAGAGAGATCTGAAACTATGGTTGAAGATAGTGAAGGTTGCCTTTCTGTAGAAGGGTATAGAGGCAAAGTTTTAAGGCCTAAAAGTATAGTTGTGAAAGCCAAAGATGAAAAGATGAATGACATAGAGTTTGATGCGGAAGACTTCTTAGCAAGGATAATCTGCCATGAAGTAGACCATCTCAATGGAGTGCTCTATACAGATAAAGTTGTAGATGGAACTTTAGAAGAGATTAAAGATGATGATGCAGGTGAAAAGGAATGAACATAGCATTTATGGGAACGCCAGATTTTGCTGTGCCGACTCTTGAAAAACTTCATGATGATAGAGATATATCTATAAAATATGTTGTCACAAAATATGATTCTAAATCAAAAAGAGGACAGGAGATTATATTTTCACCTGTTAAGAACAAGGCGTTAGAATATAATATTGAGATTTTACAACCATTAAAAATAAAAGATGACAGAGAGGTTATAGCTAAACTTAGAAATGCTGACCTTGATTTTATAATTGTTGTAGCATATGGTGAGATATTATCAAAAGAGATTTTAGACATTCCAAAGTGCGCATGTATCAATGGACACGCATCGCTTCTGCCTAAGTATAGAGGGGCATCACCTATACAAAGTGCAATCCTCTATGGTGATAAAGTGACAGGAACTACAAGCATGCTTATGGATGTCGGACTTGATACAGGAGATATCTTAGAACAAAGTGAGATAGCGATTGAAGATAAAGAGACATCTGATAGTTTGTTTGAAAAGCTATCGTATCTCACAGCTGATACAGTATATCACACAATTAAAAATTTTGATAAGATAGGGCATGTAAAACAAGATGATAGCAAGTCTTCAAAATCATGTATTATAAAAAAAGAGTTTGGAGAGATAGATTTTAAGAATGAGGATGCCGCTTATATAGAAAGGAAAGTTAGGGCGTATACTTCTTGGCCATCAGCTTATATATATATAGATAGTATACAACATAAGATATGGGATGTTGATGTTATAGATAGTGATGTTAATCTTGATGGTGCTTTAAAAATCACTGATGACGTGTATGTACTCGGAAAGGAAATCTATGCAAGATGTAAAGATGGTATCATCAGAATCAATGAAATTCAAAAGAGTGGTAAAAATAGACTTAAAGCGAGAGACTTCATTAATGGCTTAAAAATATAGGAGGTATGTAGATGTATTATTATCCGTTATTTTATGATAGAACTTATATTTTGGTACTGATTGGTGTTATATTTACAATGATAGTTCAGACTTACATGACTTCTACATTTGCAAAATATGAAAAAGTCGAGTCAAAATCAGGACTAACAGCTAGTGAAGCATGTAAAATCATATTAAATAGTAATGGCATAAATAATGTCGCTATAGGTCATGTGGCTGGCAATCTCACTGACCACTATGCACCAACAAAGAAAGAACTTAATCTATCTGACACTACATATAATAGCAGAAGTATAGCTTCTATTGGTGTGGCTGCTCATGAGGCTGGTCATGCTATACAAGATCATAAAAATATGTTTTTACTAAACTTTCAGATGGCTGTGATACCAGTTGTTAATTTTGCCTCTCAACTTTCTATACCAGTAATTATTATTGGTATAATACTTGGGGTGTTCAATCTTGTAAAGATTGGCATCATACTTTTTTCGGCGACACTATTTTACCAGCTTATCACTTTGCCGATAGAGTTCAATGCATCTGATAATGCAATCAAAACTTTAAGAGCCAATGGTCTTATGGATGAAGCAGAACTAGATGGTGTAAAGAAGGTGCTCACAGCGGCAGCATTTACTTATGTGGCAGCAGCTGCAAGTACTGTACTTCAACTTTTAAGATTTGTAATACTCGCAAAAGGAAGTAGGCGTAGGAATTAATTGATGACTGAGTCTAATCCATACAATGTAAGAGAATTATCATATAAGATTCTTTACTGTGTGCTCTATGATAATAAGTTATTAAATATTGCCTTTGATGATGTATTATCACTATATGATATATCTGATGAAGATAGGTCATATATTAGAAGAGAGTGCGCAGGGGTTATTGAGAATCTAACTTACATAGATGAAGAGATACAGAAATATACATTATTCAATATAAAGAAAATTCAAAAAGAAGTAATGACCATTTTGAGAATTGGCGTGTATGAACTTCTATATATGGATAAAGTTCCATCATATGCAACTATAAATGAGTGTGTAGAATTAACTAAAAGAATCGTAAAAAAGTTTTCAAAATATTATAAAAACCAACATAGATATGTCAATGCTGTCTTACGAAAGATTGATAAAGAAGCGGGGAAGGTCAGCGTAAATTATCCCGACAAGATGGCTGTTAGTAAATATTGTTATTTTAGAATTTATAATGATAATGAAGCACTTGTTTTAAATGAACTAAGAGAAAAAAAGCTAGATTATAAAATCTATAGTGGTGCACTTAATTTTAAGTATTCTAAGGTATATAGTTTAGATAATTATAAAGATATAATCGAACTTGATAATTTTAAAGATGGAAACATATTGATATCTGATGCTAGTTCAATCTACCTTACGGATGCACTTTCTTATTATATAAAAGAAAGGGAGAAGAGGATTAAGAGCGAAAATCAAAATGCTGTTTCAATGATGAAACTGCTTGATACCTGTGCATCGCCTGGTGGCAAGATATTAAATCTTATAGATATTATATATAACGATTATTATTACTTCTATGCTGAGGCAAGGGATATAAGTGATGAAAAGATATTAAAGATATGTGAAAATGTCAATCGTTTAAAAGTGCTTGATCTTAATATGAAGGTTAAAGATGCAAGCATCTATGATGAACTAGATAAAGATAAATTTGATGTAGTTATATGCGATGTACCTTGCTCTGGTCTTGGAGTTATATATAAAAAACCAGATATAAAGTATCATTTTAACGACGAAAAACTCAGATCACTCGTTTTACTTCAGAAAAAGATACTGAGCACATCAAGCAATTATGTTAAAAGTGGCGGCATACTTTCATATTCAACTTGTACAACAACTAAAGAGGAAAATGAAGATATTATAGATGATTTTATGAATTCGAATAATCAATTTAAGAAAATATATGAAAAACGAATTGAACCTAATGATGAGAATTTGGCAGACGGATTTTATATGTGTTTTCTAGAAAAGATATGAATATAAGAGACCTTACAATAGATGAATTAAATGATGTGATTAATTCATATGGTGAGAAGCCATATAGGGCAAGACAGATTTTTGAATGGTTACATAAACATATGATTTTCGATCTTTCAGATGCAAGTAACCTAAGTAAAGATTTAATTTCAAAACTAAAATCAGATTTTGAATTGGGTATGCCATCGATAGAGAAAGAGTATGTATCTAAGATTGATGAGACTAAGAAGTATCTTATAAAACTACATGATGGTTCGCTCATTGAAGCTGTACTAATGAAATACAAATACGGTTACTCTTTATGCATAAGTTCAGAAGTAGGCTGCAATATGGGATGTAAATTCTGTGCATCGACCATAGGTGGACTTAAGAGAAATCTTGAAGCATATGAGATGCTTTCAGAAGTATATCTTATATCTAAGCACAATGATATACGAGTTTCTAATATAGTGATCATGGGTATAGGAGAACCATTACAAAACTTTGATAATGTGATAAAGTTCCTTATGCTCATAAGCTCTAAACTCGGGCAAAATATAAGTCTTAGAAATATTACTTTATCGACTTGCGGGATAGTTGAAAATATATATATATTAGCAAAACTCAATATACCAATTACATTAGCACTGAGCCTTCATGCACCAAATCAGAAGATACGAGAAAAGCTTATGCCTATTGCAAAAAAATATGACTTGAAAGATGTGATGGAAGCGATGGCTTCATATTTTGAGACAACTAATCGTAGGATAACATTTGAATATAGTTTAGTTAAAGGTGTAAATAGTGATAGAGAATGTGCTTTAGAATTAGTTAGATTGTTTGAAGAATCTTTTAAAAATAGACATGTTGACTTTAATGTCAATCTGATTTCTGTCAATAAGATAGATGAGAGAGATTACATACCACCTGAAGAAAAAGATATCAATGCATTTAAAGATATATTGGATCATGCTGGCATTAATACATTAATTAGAAGAAAACTTGGAAAGGATATAAGTGGTTCGTGCGGACAACTTAGAATGAGCGTAAAGTAACTTGAAATTTTTTGCAAAAACTGATTTAGGCAAGGTTCGTCAAGTCAATCAAGACTACTATGTTGCTGAGAATAGGAAAGTTGGAATTTTTCCTAATGTTTTTATTGTAGCAGACGGAGTAGGTAGTAATCGTGATAGCGGCTATGCTTCAAAGCATTGCTCTGATTTTGTTATAGATCAGTTGTCGCTCACTAAAGACAGCGCCAATTATGAAAAAGAACTTGCAAAGGCTTATAGACTTGCCAATATCGATCTTGTATATAGAATCATAGCAAATCCAAAATATAATGGCATGGGAACGACTATGGTCTGTGCTACGATTATAGATGGTATGGCACTTATTGCTAATGTTGGTGATTCGAGATGTTATCATATAACTGATGATATTATCCAGATTACCAATGACCATAGTATTGCAGAGGAACTTGCACGAGTCAATGAGATAGAAAGGGGAACCGCAAAGTACTATGAACTTAAAAGTCAGCTTAGTAGGGCCTTCGGTGCAAGTAAAAAAATTGAACCTGATTTCTTTAATGTAGACTTGAGAAATGGCGATTACATACTACTTTGTACAGACGGACTAACCAATATGGTATCGGATGAAAAGATCCTAGAAATCGTTAAAGATAATACGAGTATAGAGACTAAAGTCGATGACCTTATAGACGAAGCTAATCTCAACGGCGGTAAAGACAATATAGCGGTTATACTCATATATATAGATGATTTGAAGAAGAATGATAGTGTATTCGAAAGAGAAAAGGAAGAACTCAATAGAAAGACGATAAGCGAACTGAATAAGAATGATAGCAACATAGAAAGGCGAAGCATGAAGGACATACTTGAAGATAGATCTAGAAAACTATATGACGAGGGTCATAGTAGAAGCAGAAGGAAAGATGAGGGTTTAGACGATGAAGGTTAATAAGGAAAGTAAAGACAATAAATTATCCGGAAGATATGAGATTATAGAACAGATCGGAATTGGTGGCATGAGTTATGTATATAAGGCTTATGACACTAAGAAGAAAAGAATTGTTGCTATAAAGATGCTCAAAGATGAATTATCTCTTGATGACGAATTTGTCAATAAGTTTAAGAGTGAGGCATTGGCTTGCAAAGATATAAGGCAGGTCAATGTTGTAAGTGCTTATGATGTTGTAGATGAAGGCAACATGCATTATATAGTGCTTGAATATGTTGAAGGTATAACTCTTAACAAGTACATTGAGAAGAAGGGGAGACTTAGTAATGAAGAGACTGTAAATATATCTATTCAAGTTGCAAAAGGTATAGAAGCAGCTCATAAAAATGGCATAATACATAGAGATATAAAACCTCAAAATGTAGTTATAGCATCAGGCGATATTGCTAAAATCACTGACTTTGGTATAGCAAGGGCTATTACTAGCACTACTAAAAATATATCTGTAATAGGAACTGTGCATTATATAAGTCCGGAGCAAGTTCGAAATCAAAAAGTTGACTATCGTTCAGATATATATTCATTTGGATGTACTATGTATGAGATGATCACAGGTAAAGTTCCATTCGAAGGTGAGACTCCAGTTGAGATTATAGTTTCTCATCTTCAAAAGAGCCTAGAGAAACCTCATCTTATAAATGCCGACATATACATGAGTCTTGAGAAAATCATACTTAAAGCTACGAGAATGCTACCTCGTGAAAGATACCAGACTATTAGTGAGATGATATCAGACCTTGAAATGGCGCTTGTAGATAAAAGTGGCTCTTATATTAAAGATAGCGTATATGATGATGACGAAGCGGGCAAGACTGTAATCATAAGTGATGAAGATATGAAAGTTATAAAATCAATATCTTCAAAATTCACTAATCAATCATCATATCAAGATGGTGACGCAAAGCTTACTAAGGAACAACAAGAGTTTATTGAAAGATATATATCTAAAAGCTCATTTAGAAAGCAACTTGTATCTCGAAGAATCCTGCTTGTGACATTTATAGGAATTATATTCCTTATAGTTATAATGATATTTATAGCACTTGATACAAGAAAACCAACTAACTTTGGATCTGCGATTAGTAGCAATAGCACTGTTGCTAATGATATCATAAAGTCGCTTGAGGGACTAAGCATTGAACTTGCCGAGAATCTTACAAGAGAGTATGGTATAAGGCTTAATATAGTTGGTGAAGAGTTTAGCGATGAGATAGCGCATGGCAGAATAATCAAAATCTTAAACGAAAACTTTGTTGAGGATGGTCATATAGATGTTATAGTATCAAAAGGAAGCGAGATACTTGATTTTACTGATCTTGAAGAGCTTAATAATACAAGATGGGAAGATATGAAGATTATGCTAGATGAGAGAAATCTTAAATATGAAGAAAGAGAAGTCTATGACAATGAAGTACCAAGAGGCTATATCCTAAAAGTTAGTAAATCTAATTCAGCTGAAGATGGTGAACTTATCATCACAGTTAGTAAAGGAATCGACGCCACTAAGAGATTGATGCCAAATCTTATCAATAAACCTATATCAGAAGCAAGAGACCTACTTGCGGCAAATGAATTACTACTTGGTAATATATCATTCATCCGCGATAATAATATACCAGAAAATTATGTTATTGCTCAATCAATAGCTTCTGATAAGGAAGTATCATCTGGTACTGCAATTGACATAGTTTTAAGTTCTGGTGTGGATGGAGCTGAGTATATTTCAGAGACTGTAGTTAAGTGGCATGGAACTTTGAGCACATCTTATCGTATAGTTACTAATAATGAACCAACAGAAGTCAATACTGATGCAACTATGATTTTACAAGTAAGACTAAAACAAGATACCGAAGATGGAACTGTATATACAGAGCTTATTGAACCAAGAGAATATAAGATAGATGCAACCATACCACTTATATTTAAAGATATAGAAGGGGCTCAAGGTGTACAGACAGGACTTGTGCAAGTGGTTGATGTTGAAAATGATGTAGTTCTATATGAGACTCAAGTAACATTCAAGCCTTAATTTAAAGAGGTAGATTATGAAAAGATATCTTGCACCATCACTTCTTTCAGCTAATTTCTATAATCTGAAAGAAGATATTACAAAACTTAAAAGTTGCAATATTAAATATATACATCTTGATGTAATGGATGGTTTGTTTGTGCCAAATATAAGTATGGGCATACCTGTGATAAAAAGTATCAAAGATAATGTTGGTAGCGATTTTATTTTTGACACTCATCTTATGATAGAAAAGCCTGAACGATATGTAGATAATTTTTATAAGGCTGGTGCAGATATTCTTACTATACATAAAGAAGCAACTGATGATGTGAAAGGCACTCTAAATTCTATTAAAGATAAAGGAATGATGGCTGGCCTATCCATCAATCCAGAGACTGATGTACATGTCTTAGATGATGAACTTAGCGTCCCTGATCTTATACTTGTAATGAGTGTGCACCCTGGATTTGGCGGTCAGAAATTCATAGAAAGCACCCTTGATAAAGTAGGATATCTTGATGAAGAGAGAAGAAAGAAAGGATATAAGTATATAATTGAAATTGATGGCGGCGTTGATAAAACCAATATCAAGAGGATACTTAAAGCTGGAGTTGATTTTGTAGTAGCTGGCTCAGCTGTATTTAATGGTGATATCACTAAGAATATCAATGATTTTAATGAAGTGATTGGAGCATACAATGAATAAGAAGATATCTTTAATTAATGATTTGAAAATGTATAATCGTATGTCATATCTTGATAGCGTGTCTATCATATCTGCATTTGGAGATAGAGCATATATTGATATAGTTGGCGATGAAAGATATGATGCATTTATATCAGGTTATATCAAGGATAGCGATAGAATTCTAGAATATAGAGAAAAGATAGCAGATAGGAAGCTTGATAATGGCCATGTGCTCTTTTTATGCGACCCTGTATTTGCAAGCGATGGTGAGACTTATAGTGATATAAAAGATTCGCATATAGAAAATTATAAAAAACTTATGGAGATATCAGATATAATCACACCTAATTTTACTGAGGCCTTGATGCTTACTGATATGTCATATGAAGATAATGTGAAGAAATACAATATAATTAATTACGAGAATGACAACAAAGAAAAAGTAGATAGTCTATCTAAGAAAATTATAGAAAGTTTATTTCCTTTACTTGATAAGATTAGATTTAAGAAAAATCAGATAACGATTATTACCGGCATAGAATTATACAATGCTATACTTACCATACTTGATGTATATGATGGAGATCACGGGAAAAGGCAGACAACCTGCAATTACTCGATGAAGATAGAAGATAGGGCTGGAGCAGGAGATATATTTGATGCCATGTTCTTTGAAGCGTCCACTAATGGATTTAATCTTGTGGATGCATTATCCGCCTCCACGTCATTCGTCAACAATGCACTTAGATACTCGAGAGATAAGAAGATAGATGAGAAGGTCGGAATATTTTTTGAACCGATATTACATGATAACATCAATGTAATGCGTAAAAAATTAAGTGAAAAGAATAATAATATTGTTAAAAAACAAAATGATATAAAAGGGGTATAATTATGTTAGACATTAAGTTTGTATATGATAATAGGGACTTGGTAAAAGAAAATATCAAAAAGAAATTTCAAGATGAGAAACTTCCATTGGTAGATGAAGTGTGCGCAATCTACGACGAAAAAAGAAATTTTCAACAGGCTGGCGATAAATTAAGAGAAAATAGAAATAGACTCTCTAGAGAGATAGGCACTCTTATGGCTAAGGGCATGAAGGAAGAGGCAGAGAAGATTAAGTTAGAAGTTAAGGCGCAAGGTGATGAACTTGCTTCACTTGAAGTGAAAGAAGCTGAAACTGAAGAGAAACTAACTAAAATTTTGATGAATATACCCAATATGATTGATTCATCTGTACCAATTGGAAAAGATGATTCTGAAAATGTAGAGGTGGAGAGATTTGGAGAAGCTAAGGTTCCTGATTTTGAAGTCCCATATCATACTGACATTATGGAAAGCTTTGATGGTATAGATATGGATGCTGCTGGCAGAGTTGCAGGAAGCGGATTCTACTATCTTATAGGTGATATAGCAAGACTTCATTCGGCAGTTCTTTCATATGCAAGAGATTTTATGATTGATAGAGGCTTTACATATGCCATACCACCTTATATGATACACGCTGATGTGGTTACAGGTGTTATGTCATTTCCTGAGATGGAAGCTATGATGTATAAGATTGAAGGAGAGGACTTATATCTTATAGGCACGAGCGAGCACTCCATGATAGGTAAATTCAAAGACCAACATATAGATAAGGAAAAACTCCCTATAACAATGACCTCATTTTCGCCATGTTTTAGAAAAGAAAAAGGTTCTCATGGTATAGAAGAGAGAGGAGTATATCGTATCCATCAATTTGAGAAGCAAGAGATGATAGTAGTATGTGAACCAGAAGATTCTATGAAATGGTACAATATCTTATGGAAAAACACAGTTGACTTCTTTAGATCTCTTGATATACCAGTTAGACAACTTGAGTGTTGCTCTGGTGACCTTGCAGATCTTAAAACAAAATCTTGTGATGTAGAAGCTTGGTCTCCAAGACAACAAAAATATTTTGAAGTTGGTAGTTGTTCTACTTTAGGTGATGCTCAAGCGAGAAGGCTTGGAATTCGTGCGAAAGGACCAGATGGTAATTATCTAGTGGCTACTTTAAATAATACTGTTTTGGCAACACCACGTGGCTTAATTGCCTTCTTAGAAAACAATGTGAATGAAGATGGTAGTGTCAACGTTCCGGTCGCTTTAAGGCCATATATGGGCGGAATCGAAAAGTTAATGCCAAAGAAATAGCATACCAAAAAGTGGAGCAAAAAATTTGCTCCACTTTTTATACTATTTAGAATAAATAATTTCCTTACCAAAAAAAAAGGAACTATATTTTTCCTTTTAATATTAATGATTATTGTAATTGTTTCCATCGTTTTGATTGTTTCGTTAAAAGAAGATGTGCGAGTAATAACACTTAGAAATTTCAATGGAACTATAAGGGAAAGAGTTTTAGATGGAAGTCATGCTTTTGAAGCGTTGATGGAAGGGTTGGAATTGAGATTATGAATTGTATTGTTTTATGTGAGGGTGAGTCTGATCAGATTGTATTAAGTGAATTTTTTTGTTCGGCGTATAATTTTAAATTCGATAGGGAAAGATCTGTAAATAAAAGAAAATTTGATTTGACTTGTAATAGTTATGCAAATAATAAAGTGAATTTAGATATGCTGTATGTTGGAGGACATGATTTTACCATTAAATTAAATAAGGTGCTAGAAAATAATAAATTAAACACGTCTGATTTTTATGA
>ERZ842401.3798-NODE-3798-length-18337-cov-3.763046_pt1 | contig 18337 bp, 16 predicted proteins | sample MGYA00521270_ERZ842401 | MGnify/ENA primary metagenome ERZ842401 (study PRJEB31892, sample SAMEA3878208) | bioreactor metagenome | biome: Moose rumen | place: Sweden | collected 2011-10 | study: EMG produced TPA metagenomics assembly of the PRJEB12797 data set...
TCTAATTCTAATAATTTTTTAAGACGATTATTTCTATTAATAATTCTTCTATATAGATCATTTAAGTCTGATGTAGCAAAACGACCACCATCAAGTTGAACCATAGGACGAAGATCTGGTGGTAGAACTGGAAGTACAGTAAGTATCATCCACTCTGGACGGTTGCCTGATTTTATAAATGCCTCTACCACTTCAAGTCTCTTAACAAGTTTCTGACGCTTCTGTGGTTTTGCATCAGCCAATTCTTCTTTCAACTCTGCTTCAAGTTTCTGAAGATCAATTTCTGAGAGGAGTTCTCTTATAGCTTCAGCACCCATACCAACTCTGAAAGAATCTTTACCATATTCTTCTTTCTTTGCTTCATAATCTCTCTCTGTTAAGACATCAAGTTTATTGAGGTTAGTGCTACCTGGATCAAGAACTACATATGCAGCAAAATACAAAACTTTCTCCAAGTTTCTCTGAGTCATATTTAAGATAAGACCTATTCTTGAAGGTATACCTTTAAAATACCAGATATGAGATACTGGAGCTGCAAGAGTTATATGTCCTATACGACTTCTACGCACAGAACTACGAGTTACTTCAACTCCACACTTATCACATATTACACCTTTGTATCTTATCTTTTTATATTTACCGCAATGACACTCCCAGTCTTTAGTTGGTCCAAAGATTCTTTCGCAATATAGACCATCTTTTTCTGGTTTAAGTGTACGATAGTTGATAGTCTCTGGTTTCTTGACTTCTCCATGAGACTCTTTCAAAATCTTATCAGGAGAACAGATGCCTATACGAATGGCATCAAACTCTATAGGCTTATATGCATCTTCTCTACTCATTGTCATTTCCTCCTTCATCATATTCTAACTCTCCACTTTTGTTGAAACTCTTAGTAGAGAATCCCATATCCTTAAGTTCACTTTCTTTCACATAGTTTCTGTCGTTGCCTTCCATGAACTTTCTCATCTCTTCTCTTGGATCGTATAAGTTCTCAAGCATAGGTACTTCGTTGCCCTTAGCGTCGAGTACTGTTAGGTCAAGACAGAGCGCTTGTAATTCTTTGAGCAACACCTTGAAACTTTCTGGTATAGTAGGTCTTGGGATATTTTGTCCACGGGTGATACTTTCGTAGTTCTTGATACGACCGAACATATCATCTGACTTAACTGTAAGTATCTCTTGTAATGTATATGCTGCACCGTATGCTTCAAGTGCCCAGACTTCCATCTCACCGAATCTCTGTCCACCAAATTGTGCTTTACCACCAAGAGGTTGTTGAGTTACAAGTGAATATGGTCCTATTGATCTTGCGTGTATCTTATCATCTACCAGGTGATGAAGTTTTAAGTAATGCATGAATCCTATGGTTGTAGGTGAATCAAAGTATTCTCCTGTCCTACCATCACGAAGAAGCACCTTACCATCTCTTCTTATAGGCACGCCTTTCCATTCATCTCTATTAGAAAGGTTCTGGCCTAAGTATTTCATAACGCCTGAGTCCAGGACACCTTCGTATTTCTTTTTGAAATCATCCCACTCGAGATTAGCATAATCATTGGCGATCTCAAGAGTATCTTCTATATCTCTCTCATTAGCACCTTCAAATGTTGGTGTGCAGATATCTACTCCAAGAATCTTAGATGCAAGTGAAAGATGAGTCTCAAGAACCTGTCCTATATTCATACGAGAAGGAACGCCAAGAGGGTTCAAAACTATATCAAGTGGCCTACCGTTTGGAAGATAAGGCATATCCTCTACTGGAAGTACTCTTGATACGACACCCTTATTACCATGACGACCGGCCATCTTATCGCCGACGCTTATCTTTCTCTTCTGTGCTACATACACACGAACCTTCATCGATACGCCACTATTGAGCGGATCTTCATTTTTCCTTGAAAATCCTCTTGTAGCTATGACAGTACCATAAGCACCGTGAGGAAGACGAAGTGATGTATCTCTATATTCTTTAGCTTTTTCTTTGAATATCGCTTTAAGAAGTTTCTCTTCTGCTGTCAGATCTTGTTCTCCTTTTGGAGTGAGCTTACCAACTAAGATATCACCTGCACGAACTTCTGAACCCACTGCTATGATACCATCTGAATCTAAGTATCTAAGCATAGATTCTTGAACGCCATGGATATCCTTAGTGATCTCTTCTGGTCCAAGTTTTGTGTCTCTTGCCTCTACTTCATATTCTTCTATATGTATAGATGTATACACATCTTCTTTAACAAGTCTCTCGCTGATTAGAACTGCGTCCTCGTAATTGTAACCTTCCCATGTCATGAATCCTATGAGAGGGTTCTTACCAAGTGCAAGTTCACCTTTCTTAGTAGATGGACCATCGGCTATGATCTCACCAGCCTTAACTTTCTGTCCAACATCAACTATTGGTTTCTGATTATAAGAGTTTGATTGGTTGGAACGAGCGAACTTAAGAAGATGATGATCTACTACTTCACCATTATCTGCTTTAATCTTTATAACCTTAGCATCCACATAAGTTACTTCACCATCGACAGCTGCATTGACACAGACCCCTGAGTCATAAGCAGCTTTAACTTCCATACCAGTAGATACTGCTGCAGATTCTGTAACCATAAGTGGCACTGCCTGACGTTGCATGTTAGATCCCATAAGTGCACGGTTGGCGTCATCGTTTTGAAGGAATGGAATCATATTGGTTGCAACTGAGAATACCATACGAGGTGATACGTCCATGAAGTCGATATCTTGTCTTCTATAAAGTGCAGTCTCTTCTCTATATCTACCTGAGACATTGGCATTCTTAAAATGTCTATCTTCATCAAGTGGCTCATTGGCTTGAGCTACGTGATAATTATCTTCTTCATCAGCTGTCATGTATACGATGTCTTCTGGCTTAGAACCAACGACAACTGGATTCATAGGATCAGCCTTGTCAACCTTTATATATGGAGCTTCGATGAAACCGTATTTGTTGATTCTTGCGTAAGTTGCAAGGGAATTGATAAGACCGATATTTGGTCCTTCAGGAGTCTCTATTGGACAAACTCTACCATAGTGAGTATAGTGGACGTCTCGAACCTCAAATCCAGCTCTCTCTCTACTGATACCACCAGGTCCTAAGGCTGATAATCTTCTCTTATGAGTAAGCTCTGAAAGTGGGTTATTTTGATCCATGAACTGAGAAAGCTGTGATGAACCAAAGAACTCTTTTATCGCAGAAGCCACTGGCTTTGTATTGATAAGTCCTGTGATAGTCATCTCATCAACCTGAAGGGCAACCATTCTCTCTCTCACCACTCTCTCAAGTCTTGATAATCCCATACGATATTGGTTCTGAAGAAGTTCTCCTACCGCTCTTATACGACGATTGCCAAGGTGGTCGATATCATCAGTGTTGCCGATTCCTTTAGAAAGATGACAGAAATAATTGATAGAAGCAATTATGTCTTCCTTAGTTACGTGCTTAGGAACGAATTCAAGTGCTCTCTCTCTTATAGTCTCAAGCAGAGCTTCTTTACCTGCTTTATTTTTCTTATTCTCATCAAGGATGTTTCTAAGAATTGGATAATACACAAGTTCAGTTATACCCATGTCTTCCCATTCTTCTTCCTTTACACCTTTGACGTATTCTCTTATATCAACCATCATAGAAGACAAGATCTTCTGTGGTTCTTCTTCGCCTTCAATCTTAACCCATACAGCTGGGATAGCTGCGTTTTGGATACTAATTGCAAGCTCCTCATCTATACGAGTACCTTTCTTAGCAAGTATCTCGCCAGTAGTCTCATCAACTACATCTTTGGCAAGAACTTGTTTGTTTAATCTATATCTAAAATGGAGTTTTTTGTTGTATTTATATCTGCCTGCACGGCCAAGATCATAACGCTTGGCATCAAAAAGTGCGTTTCTAAAAAGCGATTCACAGGCATCAACTGAAAGTTGCTCGCCTGGTCTTATCTTCTTATAGAGTTCTATGATGCCTCTCTCGTGATTTCTTTCATCCTCTGGTTCTTTTTCAAATGATGCTTTAAGATATTTCTCTTCACCAAAAGTATTGATGATGTCATCATCAGTTGATAAACCAAGCGCACGAAGGAAAACTGTGACAGGGACTTTTCTTGTTCTATCTACACGAGCCCACATGATGTCATTGGCATCAGAATCATATTCTATCCATGCACCACGATTAGGGATAAGTGTAGATCCATAAAGTCTGTTACCTATCTTGTCACGAGACATCTCAAAATAGATGCCAGGTGAACGAACCATCTGAGATACCACGACTCTCTCTGCACCATTGATTATAAAAGAACCATTGGGTGTCATGTAAGGTAGGTCACTCATGTAGACTTCATGCTCAACTACTTCGTTCCTATCTTTCTTCTCAAGTCTGAAACGAGCATAGAGTGGAAATGCATAAGTGGCATTTCTTTGCTTACATTCTTCTCTGTCGTATCTCTTCTCACCTTTCTTAACTTCTTTTGCAAGTCTTGTTCCCACAAAGTCAAGTCTAATCTTTCCTGTAGGATCTTCTATAGGGAAGATGTCTTTAAATACTTCGACTATACCTTTTGTAATAAACCAGACAAAAGAATCTTCTTGTATGCCAATAAGATTTGGCATATCTTTGATTTCTTCTCTCTTGGAGAAACTCATACGAATGTTCTTCGCAAATTTCTCCGGATGCAATAAACTCTTTTTCATTCAAAACCTCCATTTAGGCACAAAAAAACTAGGGCACTGGGAAGTGCCAATTTGACTATTTTAGCACAAAAAAACGATAAAATCAAGCATTTTGTGAGTATATTGTGAGTATAATTGTTATTATTATGTGAGTTAGTAGATTGTAAAACGGGGCTTCCATAAGATATAATTTAAGCATGTTTTTAATTAGTGTTTTAAATATAGTTCTCATAGTTTTGGCTGTCATAGTAGTCATACTCGTGGTTCTTTACTTCGCAGGGTCTAAACTTATGGAAAAGCAGGCCAACGCCGAGAAGACCATGAAGCAGATGTCTATGACTATGACCCTACTTGTTATAGATAAGCAGAAGCTCCATATTAAGGATTCTGGCCTTATGAAACAAGTTCAGGAAGCTATACCTTTCTATATGAGATGGAGAAGATTTCCTATAGTCAAGGCCCGCATCATCAAGGCCAATGTGGCTGGTGGTGCTCAGGTTATGAGTTTCATATGCGACCCTAAGGTATATAAGATAATGCCTGTGAAGACTGAGGTTAAGGTTACGATTGCTGGTGTATATATTACTAAACTTCATTCAGCAAAGGGAGTTGACCTCTCAAAATTAAAATAGTACTATTTCTTTACCTTTTACATAAATAAAAAAAGCGGTCCCAGCCGCTTTTTTTCTTTGTGTTTTTGTCATGTTTATTTCAGTGAATATTTAGATTGTTATCATTCTAGAGAAACCCACATTGCTGGACGAACGCCACAATATATATCACAATTAATATCCGACTGGACATCTCCAAAATAATTTACTATTTTTGATTCCCCGAATTCTATCCCATATTCTTTTATGTTTAAGTCTTTATCTCTTAACCAATACTCATAGGTATCTACTGCTGGTATAGCTTTTAACGTATCATAACTTATTGCTTTCTTGTTTCTTATAGTTGCACCATTATAATATGCATTTAAACCTTCAATTTGTCTGAGGTTATCATAATAATTATTATTATCAAAATATTTTTTATACTCCTGCTCACTTAAACAAAATGCTTTATCATTTGTCTTTGTGTCGTCCAACAAGGTTTCAACTATTTTCGATTGTTCATTTTTTGTAAAACATTCATTATAAAAATCCGTGTTAAGCCACTTGCGTAGTGAACTACTCTCCCAAGTAATATCTTTATATTTACTTTTCTCCGACGCACTTATACTATCAATATTTTCTATATCCACATAATCAAATGCCTTACAGTCAATAATATATTTCGTCATCAAAAGCGCTTTTTTATCTTGTTTATCTAGAACAATCCATTCAATAGGTTCAGATGATATGTTAAACAGACCTGATTTTTGTGTTCCAAATTTTATGCTTTCATACTTTTCAAATATTGCATCCGAATAGTCGTCTCCCATAGTACTATAGTCAAGTTCGCTAACTATTTGGACATCTTTCACTTGCTCGGCAATATTGAAATTAATAGTTCTTTGTGAACTTGCCACTATATAAAACACAACTATGATCAATAATATCAATACATACAACACTACTTTTAATTCCTTTTTCATAATGTTCTCCTTAATACTCATGGTAACTATAGTATTTACTACTTGTAAATGTCTGATCTCTATTGATAATGTGTTGTACAAAATTATCAAAATAATTCATTCTATTTATGTAATCTTCATTGCTCTTAGCATTCTTATATTTTTTTATCCTTTTGTAAGAAATTAGAATAATATTCTCGATATTTTGTCATTTTGTTATATGTTATATTTAATTCAAATTCTTCCGCCCTATTTATCCTGTTATTTTTTATACCATTATAATATTCTATGAAAATAGTATATTTTTTTTTATCTTTATTATTCTGATATCTATTGTATAGATTTACGGCATCCAAATCAGCAGCATAATCATCTGCATTCATTGATGGTTTTGCCCCATTCACCCCACATATATCCCCTATAAAGCCACTTTGCAATTCAACATCTGATATGCCATTATATTCTTTAGAAATTTTTCCCGCAAAATATTTAACAGGAGAACTATATGCGTATACTGATATTGTTGCACTCATATGTGCAAAATCATTACCATTATTACTTAATATATTATGTTGTTCTCTTACAGAATCATACAGATTATTTATTGCATCATCATCAAAATATGATTTATCATTAAGTTTTAAATAATTAAAATTTTTTTTAAAATTGGTTTTTATGCTTGTATCCGAAGAATACAATCCACCAATTAATGACCATGTCTTTAAATTCTGATATACACAACTAGCTAAAAGCTTATGATACTCTATAGTAGAGTTATATGTACTCTTTTCTGCATAATTAATGCCTTCATACAGATTAGATAAGCATTTAAGAACTTTATCAGTATAATCTTTGCCAAAACCAAACTCATCGTGCAATATTTTTTCAAACTCGTTTATTTCAACACTTGTTACATATAAAGCATCTCTATCGGGTTTGCAATCTTTACAAGCTGCATACCCTTCATTTAAAATTTCTTCAATGCTTTTATTAGATATTATCTTATTCCTCTCGCTCATCTTAGGTATCGTCTGGCAATTGGTTTTATGAACTATGTTGCTATTTAAATTTATTATATAACTATTCTCTGAAATATTTATATTATTGATATTTTTGTTGCAAGAGAATAACAATAATATGGTAAAATCAATTATTAAAAGTTTTAGAAACTTTATTCTCATTTCAAAATTTTATTTTTATGAATTTTTGATTTTTGCTTAATTTATGACGATCCATTTCCCATCCCTTCTTGAACCATTCCTTATCAAAATGTCTTTTTTTTGTAAATTTTCAAATGCCCTTTCGATGGTTCTTGTGGATACACCCATTTTTTTTGCTAATTCTCTTGCAGTCAAAGTTCCATCATCAATCAGCCATGTTATAACATCTTTCTCAACCTTTGATAAACCGACATTTAACCCGACATTTAACCCGACATTTGCCCGTTCAATATAGGCTTTTGCTACTGTTTTATCGTATGGTATAGCAACATTAATATATGAATCGCGTATTTCAAATGCCTTTTTACCGTACTTTTTCAATATGCTTGGAATGCCATGTCCTGTGTGTTCTACTAGCCCTATATCATGAAACACTCTCATTAACATATTATTTCTTGGTTTACTTATTCCTTTATAAAACTCTTCTTCGGTTAATCCTTTAGGTAAGCCTCCATGCGATAATATTTCTAATCTATCTATAAAAAACGAAACTAATTGCGCAATCTTAGATGTCTATTATGATAGGGACAATCAGTGGTTCTCTTTCTATCTGCTTCCATAAGTATTTGTCTGCGCTCGTTGCTATCATTGATTTCAATTTCTTCCAATCAGTGCCATTATCTTTTCTAAACTCGTCGACAGTGTTCTTCACAACTTCTTTAAGACCATCTATAAGTTCGCCAGACTCCTTCATATATACAAAACCTTTGGATACGATATCTGGTCCCGAGATGATATTGGATGAACTTGACTCAAGTGCCAAAGCTATAATCACTATACCGCTACTTGCAAGATTTTGGCGATCTTTAAGCACTATGTTGCCGACATCTCCTACACCAAGTCCATCTACATTGATGCCAGTAGCTGATACATGGTCGATGACTTTTGCTTCATCCTCACATATCTCAAGTACATCACCAACTTCTATGAGTAGGCACTTATCTTTCTCAACGCCTACAGAATTGGCAATGCTTGCCGCCTCTCTCCTATGTCTATATTCGCCGTGAATTGGTATAGCATATTTTGGTCCGATAAGTGTATAGATTAGCTTTAATTCTTCTGCACAGGCGTGGCCTGATACGTGAGTATCCTGGTGGATGACAGTAGCATGCTTTCTATATAATTCGTCTATAACTTTATTGACTGCTTTTTCATTGCCTGGTATCGGAGTTGATGATAAGATCACCACATCACCTTGCTTGATGTTGACTTTCTTATTGGTGCCCTGCGCCATACGAGAAAGTGCTGCCATTGATTCACCCTGACTGCCAGTTGTTATAACTACAGTCTTATGGTCAGGATAGTTTTTTAGCATATCAGTGTTGATGAGAGTCCCTTTTGGCACATCGATATATCCAAGTTCTGTAGCGATGTTGATTATATTAATCATGCTACGGCCTTCTATGGCAACCTTTCTTCCGTACTTTGCTGCCGTGTCTATAACTTGTTGAACTCTATCAACATTAGATGCAAATGTTGATACTATAATTCGCTCGCTTGAGTATTCATTGAATATAGAGTCAAATATCTTTCCGACAGTCTTCTCACTCATAGTAAATCCAGGCTTTATAGCATTGGTTGAATCTGAAAGTAGCGCGAGAACCCCCATGCGACCAATCTCAGCAAAATGTGAGAGGCCTATGCTGTCACCGAATACTGGTGTGTAATCTACTTTAAAATCACCAGTGTGCATGATGATGCCAGCTCTTGTATATATGGCAAGTGCAGCTGAATCAGCTATGCTATGGTTTGTCTTTATAAACTCTACATAGATATTTCCAAGTTTTATAACATCTGAAAAATTAACTGTGTTTAATTTATATCCCACCACTTCATGTTCTTTCAACTTCCCTTCTACAAGAGCAAGAGTTAACTTTGTCCCATAGATTGGCATATTGAGTTCTTTAAGTATGTATGGTATAGCTCCTATGTGGTCTTCGTGACCATGTGTTAAAACCATACCTCTGATTTTATGTTGATTCTTTTTTAGGTATGAGACATCTGGAATAACAAGATCTATACCAAGCATATCTTCAGATGGGAAGGCATTACCGCAGTCAACGACTATGATATCATTTTCATCTTCTATGACAGTTATATTCATACCGATAGCATTAAGGCCACCAAGTGGTATGATTTTAATCTTGGCATTCTTTTTTGGGTTATAGTTCTCAAGAAACTTTCTATTACGAGCAGTCATTCGTTCTATGAAACTCAATTCGTTTTGATGTTTGTTATTTTGCTGCTTGTTATGCTGTTGTTTGTTATTCTGTTGCTTGTTGCTCTGTTGCTTGTTGCTCTGTTGCTTGTTGTTCTGTTTGTTGTTTTGTTTGTTGCTTTTTTGCTTAGGTTTAGAATTATGATTCTGAGAATTATTATTGCTCATATTTTTCTCAAAATATTCTTCAAAGTTTTTTAGTTTGTTAATTTCCATGTATTACTCCTTTTCTAGTTTCACTTCATCTTTTAGCATGTTTTCAAATATATCAAAGATGCCATCTGCTTCCTCGTCAGACACTACTTCATAAGCAGCAAGCTCGCTGTCAGGCTTTGATACATCTTTTAATATATAGCAGTCGCCTTCCTCATCTTCATCCGTTACAAGGTCTGCAACCAAAAGATAGGTAGTTCCTTCTACTATAGTCTGATCGATGACTTCGACTTCTATGTCGCCGTCGTCACTTGATAGAGTTATGATATTTTGCTTTTCTTTACTCATGTTGTTCCTTTCTTTTATAATCTTGCAGTATTATCTCTGCTGCTACTTGGTCGATATATTTTTTTTCATCGGCTTTTTTTATGCCGTGGGATGCGAGAAGGTCGCGGGCTTCTTTGGTGGTGAGTCGCTCATCTTGAAAGTGTACATATACGGGCTCGCATGGCTTGCAGCCCCTACAGGGAGCGGGCTCGCATGGCTTGCAGCCCCTACGGGGTGCGGGCTCGCATGGCTTGCAGCCCCTACGGGGAGCGGGCTTGCAGTCCCTACGATTTTCTACTACTGGGGTTCCTAATTTATGCTCTAATAATGTTTTAAATCTTTTAACCTTTTCAACTCGGTCGCCTTCGGTGTCATCCATGTTGAGAGGGTAGCCTATGACTATGTCAGTGATATTTTCCTTATCTACTATCTCAACTATCTCACGAATACTTTTCCTTAATACATTGGCTCTATCTCTATATATCGTTTTGTATGGATATATGTAATCAGTCTCTACATCAAAAATCGCGAGACCGATGGTGAAGTCTCCGTAGTCGATGCCCAAAAATTTTCGTTTTGTCTCACACACAAAAAAAGAACTTTTCGCAAAGGAAAAGTGAAAACAATTATTAAATTATTTCACTGACATATATTAATGCAAGGTCATACAACTCGGAATTTTGAGTTGCTAAACCTTTGCAATTAAATTTCTTTAAAATTATGGTCGATGTATGATTTTACAAGTTCTTCAACCAACTCGTCTCTTTCAACCTTAGTTATAAGAGAACGTGCGCTATTGTGGCTTGTTATAAAAAGAGGCTCACCTGACATGATATACTGCACTATCTGATTTGTAGGATTATATCCTTTTTCTTTAAGAGCAGCATAAACCTTCGCAAGCACTTCTTTTACATCAACCTCTGTACCTTGCTCTTCATTTCTGGTATATATAATTTGTGTTACGCCTTTATCCATACTATTATTTTACTTAAAATCACAATTTTTTGCAAGTGCTATGTGTAAAAATCTATATTCTTAATCCTTTTTTCATAAGTTATTGAACTATTTCTTATAGTTTTTAATCTTTTTTCTTACAATCATGTCTTTAGCAAAACTCATAGTTGCTTCAATATCTTCTATAGTATATTTTTTCTTATTAAGTTTCTTTTTTATAAACTCTTTCATGCCCTTCTCTATAAAATCCGCTATGTCAAGATATCCTATCTTTTCGTTAAGAAACTCCCTGACGGCAACTTCATTTAATGCATTATAAACTGCTGGCATAAGACCGCCTATCTTTACTGCATCATACATAAGTTTCAAACCTTTAAATGTCTTCAAATCAGGTCTACCAAAACTTAGCTTATCTACTTTAGTGAAATCAACTCTTTTCTCATTTACAAACTTACGATTGGTTTTATAGATGGCATACTCAATAGGTATCTTCATCGATGGGACATTGATCTCCGCCTTTATAGCTCCATCGACAAACTCAACCATGCTGTGTATCAATGATTCCCTTTGGACAACTATATCAATCCTATCATATGGCACATTAAAAAGATGATGAGCTTCTATAACTTCAAGACCTTTATTGACGAGAGTTGAACTATCTATAGTTATCTTTCTCCCCATTGACCAATTAGGATGATTAAGTGCGTCTTTAACTTTTATCTTCTTAAGTTCATATCTTTTCTTTCCATAGAATGGTCCACCTGATGCTGTTATAATTATCTTTTTTATATTTTCGTGTTTCTCACCGACTAGACATTGCCATACAGCAGAATGCTCTGAATCAACTGGCCTTAGATCAATATCATACTTCATTACAAGAGGCATTATGATGTCGCCTGCGCAAACTAGAGTTTCTTTATTGGCAAGGCAGATAGTTTTTTTCGCTTTGATGGCTGCAATCGTTGGTCTTATGCCAATCATGCCAACAACAGACACCATGACCATGTCCGCTTCTTTAAGTGATGCAAGTTTCTGTAACCCTTTAAGTCCGGTAAATATTTTGACATTTATTTTGTTTTTTTTGCAGAGGCTTTTAAAGTCATCAGCAGACTTCTCATCATGGATAGCGACGAACTTCGCCTTAGTATCCTTCACTTGCTTTAAGAGTTTTCTTATATCGGTATTGCAGGATAAGCCTACTATCTCTTTATCGCCGACTGTCTTTATGACGTCTATGGTTTGAGTACCGATGCTACCGGTGGAACCGATAATAACAATTCTATCTTTTCTCATATCTGTATTTTCCTCTTAATGTAATTTTTTGTATAGCCAACTGCGTATTTTTTGCCATCTTCTTCTATAATTTCCTCAATTAGAATGCCATTAATTATGTCGCCAATTTTATATGGGTTCGCAAATTCAGATTCGATTTCTTTAGATATTTTCTCGCATTCATAGATCATCTTAACACACCTATCGTGCTTTACCTTATTCGTAAGTTGATTGGGAAATGTCGCTGCCTTTGTTCCTTTTCGTATAGAATACGGAAAGATATTTGGATTGTAAAATCTCATGCTCTTCACGAATTCAAGACTCTCTTCAAAATCTTCATCTGTCTCTCCAGGAAACCCTACTATAACATCAGCAGTTATAGTTGCATCTTTCATATATTTTCTTATCAGGTCACAGGCATTCTTAAAATCAGCTGTCGTATAATGTCTATTCATGCTCGTAAGTATCTTATCTGATCCTGACTGAAGTGAAAGGCAGAAGTTTGGACAGAATTTTTTAGACACAAGACTTTCTTCATCTGTAAGAAATTTTATAAAACCTTCGTCTATGATCCGTGGCTCAAGCGAACCAAGTCTTATACGAAGGATCTCTTTAGTTTCGCCTTCTATGTCAACTTTAATATTTGCAATTTTTTCTATAATTTTAGTTAGCGAAGCTTGTGCTATACTGATAGCTCCTTCTCTCTCATAAGAGATATTTTCTCTATCAAGGCCAAACGAACTCAAGTGTATACCTGTAAGAACTACCTCTTTGACACCATTTTTTACCTTGTCCGTTATCTCGCTTACAATGTCATCATCGTCACGAGATTTTATATGGCCACGAAGATAAGGTATGAGGCAGTAGGTACAATACTCGTCGCAGCCGTCTTGGATTTTGATGAAGGCGCGGGGGCTCGCTAAGCTCGCCCGTACGGATTCGCGAGGACTTTCAACGGGCTCGCACAGCTCGTCTATACAAGTGCGAACTCTGCAAGTAGAGAACTGACCACCAAACTTTTCTCTTTCTACGTCCATATGCTTCGCATTTACAAGGTTTACGATTAGATTGGATAAGGTGGATTTTTGTTTATTTGATAGGATGTAGTCTACTCCTAGGAGCGGGCTTACATCTAGCGAATCGATGAGGCAGCCTATCGCGATGACTTTGACATTAGGATTGTATTTCTTCGCAAGATGAAGCATCTGTCGCGACTTTTTATCTGCTATCGCAGTCACGCTACAGGTGTTGACTATATAATAATCAAGGTTTTTATATTCATCCTTATTATTGACATCGATGTAATCAAAACCTAACTTTATAAGATCATCTCTAATCTTATTCGATTCATATGTATTAACTTTACAACCGACTGTCTTTATAGTGAATTTCATATTAAAAAAGGGCGCCCCATTGCTCGCCCTTATAATGCATTTATTGCATGTTTGCTCTTGGACCTATCTTCTCTAAAGAATTATCTCCGTTTGTTGTTATCTTGCTTGAGATTGTGCGACCACCAATGTCCACTGCATAATCCTGACCATCGATTGCCATATCTCTTGTCCTCACAGTTTTAGCTGCAGTCAAGCCGCTTGGCACAACTTCAAGATTGCGAAATCCTAGATCATAATTTGCAAGAAAGAAATTATTGAGTGTCTCATGAGTATAATATAATTCATTGGTGTAAAACTCTGACTTTGCGTTAGATGTATCTCTTAAAAGTTTATTAGAATAATATAGGTTGCCATTGAAGTCAGCATAGTATTCGCCATATACATTTTTATAAGTGCTCTTACTATCTGATGTAGCAAGTGTACCATTATCATTAAAATAACGAGTGTATCCATCAATCACATGCAAACCAAAAAGCATACCACCATAGTCTTTGTCATGCTTGTTAGAGAAAAAGTAATATGCATTTGCGTCAGCATTTCTCCACCAGCCTGTAACCATCTTGCCTTCCTCACCAAGGAGATATACATCACTTCCTACATCATACAAAGCATGTTCAAGAAACTCTCCTTTAGTTTCATCAACAACATACCAATAGTCACCATCGCTTACCCATTGATATGCGAAAACGCTATTTGTAAATATAATTATAAACGTTAAAGTAAGTGCTAATACTTTTTTAACCATAGTATACCCCTTTTCAAATATAGCTTAAAACACTTTGAAATTAAGGAAATGCTGCTTTTCGCAAATTTGCAAAAATAAATTCTTGCAAATTTGCTTTAATCAGTGTTTCCTTAATTTGATAATAGATATTTTATCATATTTAAGTCATTTTGTGTAGTTATTTTTAGATTATTATTATTTGTAATTAAAATGTAAGATTTAACTTTAGAGTACTCTTCTACTATTTGCAAATCATCAGTAAATCGTGATTTATTTTTTACTTTATTAAAGATATTGTATGATTTTAGTAGCGTTTTTAAGTCAAATCCTTGCGGTGTGCTAACAAGAGTATATTTATTTCTATCTTTTGTATTTTTAATATCTGCAATATTATTTGCAATACTTTTAATTTCTTTTATTGTATCTTTAAGTCGTGATCCAAGCGATATTGCTTTATATTTATTCAATAATTTAATTAGTTTATCAATATCTTTTACATTAACATTAGGTCTTGCAGAATCATGTATTAATATCTTATCAATATTACTAATGCCATATGAGCTACTGATATATGTAAGCGCATTATATACCGAATCATATCGTTCATTGCCACCAATGATAATTGTAATTTTACCTCTAGTTATATAAGATTTATAATCTTTGAAAAATTTTTTAATTAATTTATTGTCTTTATCATTCTTATCAATAACGAGTATAATCTTATCAATTTTTTTCAGAGAAAGGAATTTGTCAACTGAATATATAAAAATAGGCTTTTTGTTAATTAGCAAGAATTGCTTTTTTTTGTTTTTACCAAACCTTTTGCTTTTGCCAGCTGCAAGAATCACTCCATATAGCATAAATTTCTACCTCATACTCTACTTTCAAACTCTAGATTGGCATCTGCATTAAGATTATATTTCGAAAAGTTACCTTCTTTAAATTCAAAGTATCCTGCAGAAGCAATCATAGCTGCATTATCAGTGCAATATACTTTTTCTGGATAGTAAAACTTAATATTATTCTCTCTACACTTAATAGAAAGAGCATTCTTTATAGCTTCATTAGCACTGACTCCACCGCATATAGCAACTTTTTTAATATTCAATTCATTGCTTAACGCAACAGTTCTATCAACGAGACTATCTATAATAGAGTTTTGAAATTCTAGCGAAATGTCCGATTTAGTTTGTGATGATAACATACCGTTATTCTTCTGCATTATATTATGTATGACATTGATAGTGTGAGATTTTAATCCTGAATAAGTAAAATCATATGGTCTATCATTTATATTCCCTCTTGGAAAGGTAAATGCTTTTAATCTACCTTTTAAAGCCGCCTTTTCTAATTTTGGTCCACCAGGATATTCAAAACCAAGAACTCTAGCAATTTTATCATATGCCTCACCACATGCATCATCATGAGTTTTACCATGAATGTAAAATTTTGTATAATCCTTAACTTCAACAAGATTTGTGTGACCACCAGAAATAATTAAGGCTATAAAAGGTGGTTCTAAATCAAAGTTTGATATATAATTTGAAGCTATGTGCCCTTCTATATGATTGATACCTATAAAAGGTATGTTAGACGATATAGATAAGGCTTTTGCAAATGAGAGCCCTACAAGCAGTGAACCTATAAGACCAGGACCATATGTAACAGCAATTGCAGATACATCATTAAGTGATATTTTAGATTTATTTATAGCTTCATCATATACAATCTTTATATTATTGATATGATTTCTTGATGCAATCTCAGGCACAACACCGCCATATAATTTATGTATTTCAATTTGAGAACTAATTACATTAGAAAGAACTTTTCTTCCGTTTTCAACAATTGATACAGAGGTATCATCACAGCTTGATTCTATTCCCAATATATATATTTGATCTTTAGTCTTCAAAATTTAATACCTTTTTTTCGCCATCTTTACATATTTTTATATTATTAAATCTTTCTTTTAATTCTTTTTCATAATTCTTTGGTCTTACTTCTGAAGGCGAGTAATGTGTAAGCCACATCTCTTTTGGATTAGTTTTTAATGCTATATCGCAGGCTTCATTCATAGTCATATGAAGATATTTTTTTGCATTATCAATTTTAGAATCATCTCCATACATACCTTCACATATGAATAAATCAGAACTATTACAATATTTATATATATTCTCACATGGCCTTGTGTCAGTAAGATATGTCAATTTAAGTCCTTTTCGTTCTTCCCCCATGACCATATCTGGTGTATATGTTAGATTATTATCTTTATCATAGCAAGTTTCCCCGTGCTGTAATTTATTCCAAAATCTCAGAGGAATATTATTGCTTTTCGCCTTATCTATTATAAATTCAGGAAGACGATTTAGATAGATATTATAACCAAGACAAGTTAGTTTATGTTTTAATTTTAAATATTCAATTCTATATGGTTTTAAATCAACAAACCCATGATCATCATCTATTTCAATAAATTTAATTTTAAACGGGAGATCTGTTGCTATAATCCTAAGTGCATTAACAACTTCGATTACATTTTTTGGGCCAACTATAGTTATATCTTCTGTCCTATCGCTATTTTTCATCTCAAGTAAAAGTCCTGGAAGCCCTGATATATGATCTGCATGGAAGTGAGTAAATAAAATATAGTCTATAGGTTTGGTTGTAAGTTCAGCTTTCTTTATAGCAAGTTGTGTAGCCTCACCACAGTCTATTAGGAGACTAGAACCATCACACCTAACCATTAGACTTGTTAAATATCTATTAACAAGTGGCATCATTCCACCTGTTCCAAGTAAACAAATATCTAACATACTATATTACTTTCCTTTCATATATTAATGCATCATCTATCGGATCTTTATAATATAATTTTCGAATTGATATATTAGTAAATCCATTCTTTTCATAAAATTTTATTGCGACACTATTTTCAGATCTAACTTCAATCATTAGTTTTTTAGAATTATATCGTCTCGCAAGATTATATACATAATCAATAAGCTTTGTAGCATAGCCTTTATTTCTATCACTTTCTCTTATAAATATCTTATAAATGTCTGTAAAATCATCAGTGATAGAAAATATAATATAGCCTAAAAACTCTTCTTCATGAGTTATAATAAATATATTAGTGTTATCTTTTAGTATGTGGTTATCTATGAGCATCTGATTCAGTTCATCTTTTGAATAAGCTTCAGCATGAAAATTTTCTTTTTCAAACTCAGATATTAAATCAATATATTCATTATTTGCAAAATTAATGTTTAGCATTATACTCTCTTTCTGCCTTTGATGAAACTATATAATTAATTATAGGATTCTTAGATTCCTTTCCATTTGTATAGCATAGATTACTGCTTGAATATTTGTATGATTTACTTAAAATTTTATGTTTAATATTAAGTTCAGCTTTAAATACATTTTTATAATCAATTGCTCCAGGACCGACAAAATTAAAAACAGTATTTGAATTTGAAAAATGTTTATTTAATAGATATGATAAGTCGTGGACATTAACTGTTATATCATCGATAATCTTCTTTTCGCTTTTATACATTGACATATACACTCTATCATTTTTTGCATCAATCATACTTATTATATAAGATTCATTATCACTTACATATCTACAAAATGAATCAAGTGTATCAACATATTCAATTGGTATATCATATGGTATAGATAATCCAATTGCTGTTGCTATGCCTATTCTTATGCCTGTAAACGAGCCTGGACCACATGACACTTTGATTATCTTTATTGAGTCAAAACAAATTTTTGTACTTTTTAAAGCATCGACTATGTTATCAAAAAGTACTATGGAATGATTAAGCC
>ERZ842401.3802-NODE-3802-length-18325-cov-6.041708_pt1 | contig 18325 bp, 9 predicted proteins | sample MGYA00521270_ERZ842401 | MGnify/ENA primary metagenome ERZ842401 (study PRJEB31892, sample SAMEA3878208) | bioreactor metagenome | biome: Moose rumen | place: Sweden | collected 2011-10 | study: EMG produced TPA metagenomics assembly of the PRJEB12797 data set...
AAGTCGGGGCTTTGCGATAAAAAAAGAGGATGTGCCTATTTTGACACACCCTCTTGTCCTTTATTTGTAACTATCCATTCTTAGAACAGGACGATTCCTGCCAGCGCGCAGAGCATGATGATGAGTATTGGATTCATCTTGTACACCTTCTGTGCCGTGAAGGCAAACAGGAAGACGGCTATGCTCAGGTAGAACTGCCAGGGACACTCCTTGGCCGAGCTGAAGTTTTCTTTTGTCATCAGGCACAGGGCGGCTGCGGCTAATAGTCCTACAACGGCAGGACGTAGTCCCTTGAATACGTTATCAATAGCAGGATGACTCTTGTATTTCATCAGGAACTTACTGATTAGCAGCATGAGGATGAGGCTGGGCAGTATTACGGCGAATGTGGCGGTAAATGAGCCTAAAACACCTGCTGCTTGGCTGTATCCGGCATTGGTCATGCTGGTATAGCCCACATAGGTGGCTGAGTTGATACCGATGGGGCCTGGTGTCATCTGCGAAATGGCTACGATGTCGGTAAACTGTCCCATAGTCATCCAGTGGAATTGAGTGACCACCTTGCCCTGTATCAGGGAAATCATGGCATACCCACCGCCAAAGCCGAAGAGCCCTATCAGAAAGAAGGTCCAGAACAATTGTAAGAGCAGAACTATCATGACGCTTCCTCCTCTTTTATTTGTCCGTAGATGTAGCCTCCTACTCCAGCCATGATGATGATGTATATGGGGTTCACTTCCATTAGCCAAATGAGCAAGGCGGCTACGACGGGAATCCAAATGTTATGTAGCGTAATTTTGGCCGTCTTTGCCATCTTGAACACAGGAGCAGCAATCAGAGCGACAACGGCAGGACGTATCCCCCGGAACATCTTTTCCACAACGACGTTGTCTCTAAACTGTTGGAACACAAGGGCAATGAGCAGAATGATAATGAAGGAGGGTAGGGCTGTACCCAATGTGCTGAAGATAGCTCCCTTCACACCGCCTTGCTTATAACCGATGAAGATGCTGATGTTTATTGCAAAGATTCCCGGGCACGACTGCGCCACAGCCATCAGGTCGGTAAGTTCCTCGTCGCTTACCCACTGCTTCTCCTCTACCACTTTCTGTTGGATGAGTGGAATGGCAGCATAGCCTCCGCCAATGGTGAACAGACCAATCTTAAAGAATGTGCTCAGTAGCTCGAAATACATGATAGTCTAATGTCCAAACTCTATTGCCCTAATGCTCTATGCTCTAATCTCTAATCTCTAACTTTTTTCTCCACCCATTTGCGGGCATTTACGAATGCTTCAATCCATGGTGTCACCTCATCCTGCAAATGGTCGGCTGGATACCAAGCATTTTGCCAAGGGAATATGGCACGCTCCAGATGTGGCATCATGGCCAGATGTCGGCCGTCGGCAGAACAGATGCCGGCAACGGCATAGTCGCTTCCGTTGGGGTTGCCCGGATAGTTGGCATAAGAGTACTTTGCGATGATGTTGTAGTCGCTTTCCTTCCCAGGTAAGTGGAACTTTCCTTCTCCGTGAGCTACCCAAATGCCCAGTTTTGAACCGCTCAGCGAACCAAACATCACGCTATTATTCTCAGGTATGGTGAGGCCCACAAATGCGCTCTCGAATTTTCGGCTGTCGTTGTGCAGCATCTTTACATCCTGGTTGCCTGTCAGTCCAAGTTCCACCATCAACTGGCAACCGTTACAGATACCCAGCGAGAGCGTGTCCTCACGGGCATAGAACTTGTCCAATGCCTCTTTGGCCTTGGGGTTGAAAAGGAATGCGCCAGCCCATCCTTTGGCTGATCCCAGCACGTCGCTGTTCGAGAATCCTCCGCAGAAGACAATCATGTTCACGTCCTCTAATGTCTCACGTCCGCTCACCAGGTCTGTCATCATCACATCCTTCACATCGAAACCTGCCAGATAGAGGCAATAGGCCATTTCGCGCTCGCCGTTGGTTCCCTTTTCACGGATGATGGCTGCCCGCAGGCCTGTAGGCTTTCTGCGGTCGGGGCTGATGTGGTATTGTGCCAGTTTGCCTATGAAGTTTTTCCCAAAAGCCATCTTCAAGGGTTGACTCTTGTAGTTCTGGAAGCGTGCTTCAGCCTGTCCGTTCAGACTCTGACGGCAATCGAGCAAGAACGAAGGTCTCATCCATACGTCGCGCAAGGCATCAATGTCAAGCGACTCTTCGAAGTCCCCCCTTCGCAGTTGTAGGCTTCGTCCTCTACTGGGCACGCCAATGTAGATGTATCCCACACCTGCATTGTCCAGCACTTTCTTAAATTCTTTTTCGTGTTGTGTGCTTACTTGTACCACCGCACCTGGATTTTCGGCAAAAAGAATCTTCACGATGTCGTCGCTGACGAAATTGTTGAGGTTCACCTTCAGTCCGCCTTGAGTGCGTGCGAAACACATTTCCAACAGGGTGGTGATGAGGCCACCTGCCGATATGTCGTGACCAGAGAGCAAGAGCCCTCTGCGTACGCATTCCTGTATAGCCTCAAAGGTATCGCGGAAATACTCCACGTTTGTCACTTGGGGTACATCGCTGCCCACTTTTCCTCTGCTTTGTGCGAAGGCACTTCCGCCCAGCCGAAGTTCGTCGAACGAGAAATCTATGTGATAAAGTGCGCTCTTGGGCTCATCTGCCAGCACGGGACTCACCACCTTGCGTATGTCGCTTACCTCGCCTCCGCTGGAGACAATTACTGTACCCGGACTGATGACTTTGCTTCCGTCGGGATATTTCTGTGTCATCGACAGGCTGTCCTTGCCCGTGGGGACGTTTATGCCTAACCCACAGCAGAACTGCGACAGGGCTTCTACAGCTTGGTAAAGTCGGGCATCTTCTCCCTTTTGTGAGCGACAGGGCCACATCCAGTTAGCGGACAGACTCACGCTGTCCAGTCCTTTGCTGAGCGGAGCCCACACAATGTTCGTCAGACTCTCGGCAACCGAAAGCACTGAACCTGCTGCGGCATTGGCCAGTCCGGCTTGGGGAGCATGGCCCAGTGCGGTGGCTATGCCCTTGCGTCCGCGATAGTCCAAGGCTACTACGCCACAATCCGATAGGGGAAGTTGCACTTCACCCTGACACTGTTGTCGGGCCACTTTGCCCGTCACGCTCCGGTCCACCTTGTTTGTCAGCCAATCCTTCGAGGCTACTGCTTCCAATTGCAGAGTTTGCTCAATATAGTTCTTCAGGTTGGCGGGGTCATAGTCAACATTGTCGTATGTGTGTTCTACCGTTTCGTCAGTCATCACGGTTTTGGGTGAATGTCCAAACATCTGAGCCACATCCAGGTCGAAGGGGCGTACACCATTGGTCTGTTGGAAGGCAAAGTGTGCATCACCCGTTGTTTCGCCCACAACGTACATGGGAGCGCGCTCGCGCTCAGCAATTTTGCGTACGTGGTCGATGTGTTCCTCATCGATGAGCAGCCCCATACGTTCCTGACTTTCGTTGGCTATGATTTCTTTGGCTGAGAGGGTAGGGTCTCCGATAGGCAGTTCCTTCATGTCGATGAGTCCGCCGCACTCTTCCACCAGTTCCGATAGGCAGTTCACATGGCCTGCGCTTCCGTGGTCGTGGATGCTGACGATGGGATTCACTTCCTCTTCGGTCAGGGCACGCACCAGGTTGTTTGCTCGTTTCTGCATTTCTGGGTTGGCGCGTTGTATGGCGTTTAGCTCAATGCCACTACTATATCGGCCTGTGTCCACACTGCTCACGCTTCCTCCTCCCAATCCGATGCGGTAGTTGTCACCACCCACAACCACTATCTTGTTCCCTTTTCGTGGTTCGCCTTTCAGGCAGTCGCGTCGAGTACCGTAACCTACGCCTCCGGCCAGCATGATGACTTTGTCGTAGCCGTACTGCGTTTCCTCGCCTTGTTCTTGATGTTCGAAAGTCAGCACAGAGCCGCAGATGAGGGGCTGTCCGAACTTGTTACCAAAGTCGCTGGCTCCGTTGGAGGCTTTTATCAGTATTTGCTCAGGTGTCTGATACAGCCATTTGCGGACAGGAAGCAGGCGTTCCCATTCGTGTTCCTCAGCTGTCCGTGGGTAGCTGGTCATGTACACGGCTGTTCCTGCGATGGGCCAAGAGCCTGTGCCGCCTCCCATGCGGTCGCGTATCTCGCCTCCCGTGCCAGTGGATGCTCCGTTGAAGGGTTCCACGGTGGTGGGGAAGTTGTGGGTCTCGGCTTTCAGACTGATGACGCTCTCAATGTCTTTTATTACGAAATAGTCGCTTGTCGAGTGGTCGCGAGGTGCGAATTGTTCTACAACTGGGCCCTCGGCAAAGGCCACGTTGTCTTTGTAGGCAGAGACAATCTTGTGGGGATTCTCCCGTGTGGTCTGTTTTATCATCTGGAACAGGCTGGAGGGCTTCTCCTCGCCATCGATGATGAACGTCCCGCCGAATATCTTGTGGCGGCAGTGCTCTGAGTTTATCTGTGCGAAACCGAATACCTCTGAGTCCGTCAGGTGGCGTCCCAGTTGCCGCTCCACGTCATGCAAGTAGTCTATCTCTTCTGGACTCAGTGCCAGACCTTCCTGTTCGTTATACGTCTCCAGGTCTTCAACCTGCTGTATGGGAGCAGGATTGATGTCCACGTCGAAGACCTCTTGGCTGAGTCCCTTGTAGAGACGTTGCAGCATGGGGTCGTGGTCGGCATTCTCTCCGCTGACGGGGAAGAACTCCTCTATACGCAGAATGCCGGTGAGATTCATGTTTTGGGTTATCTCAACGGCATTCGTGCTCCATGGGGTTATCATCTCGCGGCGTGGACCTATGAAGAAGCCCTTCAGTTCCTTCTCCTCTGCCAGTCTGGCTCCACCATAGAGCCAGCAAAGTTTCTGGCTTTCTTCTGCGCTCAACTGGTGGTCGCGCTGGGTAGCGATGATGGTCTTTTGGGGTGTCTTGAAGAATGTGATAGACATAGTCTTTACTTTAGTTATAAAATAGGTATGGTTTCTTACGGCTGCAAAGATACGAAAAACTGCGTAGGAAAACGAAAATGGAAGCGAAAAACTGTGTGGGGAAAGTGAAAAATCCACTTTAGTGAAGTATGGTCACCTTGCGCACGAAGACCTCTCTCTTGGGCCGCTCGTATTCGTCTGTCGGTGTGCGGGCAATCTTTTCCACTACGTTCATTCCGCTTACCACCTCGCCGAAAATGGTGTACTCTCCGTCCAAATGAGGACAGCCTCCCACAGAGGTGTAGGCTTTTTTCTGAGCCTCGTTGAATGGAGTAGGCGGTCGGTTGGCTACTTCGGTCTCTGCCACTGTCAGTATGCTGTCCTGTAGCAGGTCGTAGGCTTCCTCGTCGGTCTTCTCCAAGCGTTCGAGACGTTGGGCATACTTGTCTTGTAATTTACGCCAGTGCATGTTCACGGCCTCTTGATAAAGTGTCTGGTAGAAGTCAGCCAGCGTAGTGGGCGTGTACACTTCACCTGTCACAATGTACCACTGTGAGGCACTGCTCGCTTTCTTGGGGTTCTGGTCGTCAGGTTGTCGTGCTGCGGCCAGCATTCCTTTCTTGTGGAAGTAGCGTGGGAAACGAATCTCCTGCGGTATTGTGTAATGCAGCGCAGTTGTGTCGGCGGTGCAGACGGCATGTCCTGGTCTTAGGGTGGGGTCGCCCGTCTGTATCATAAGTTCTGGCACAATGCGATGCCACACGATACTGTCGTACACTCCCGCTTCGGCAAGTCGCACAAAGTTGTCGCGGTGCAGCGGTGTGTCGTCAAACAGACGTACGGTGATATCTCCTGCCGAGGTCTCGATCAGGACCTGTGTTCCTTTCTGTTTGCTGCCTCCACAGGCTGCGAGTATGGCTGCGAGGCTTATGAGAAGCAGTTGTTTTCTCATGCTTTATTATTTTAATAATACGAATTAGAAACAAAGATAAGGAAAATAATTGGAATACATGGAGGAAAGGGAGGAAAAATGTTGTATCTTTGCAGATACGTTATGAGCCGTAAGCGGAAAATAGGCTATGCTGTGGCGGGTATAGTGACGAGCCCCGTGGTGCTGTTCGTCGTGCTGGCTGCCTTATTGTATCTGCCTCCTGTACAGAAATGGGCGGTGGATAAGGCATGTGTCTATGCCAGCAAGCAGACAGGGATGGATATTCGTCTCAATCGTATCCGCTTGAAATTTCTCCTCGATTTGGATTTGCAAGGTCTCACGGCAACGCAGCGACAGAAAGGCGACGTGCTGGACGTTAGTCATGTGGTGGTGGACCTCTACTTTGGTCATATCCTGCAGGGGCGACTGGGAGTGGAGGCTCTGGACATCGTAGACGGGACGGTGGACACACAAGGGATGATAGCCACGCTTAGAGTGAAAGGACACGTGGGTGATTTCCATTTGCGTGCCGATGACATTAATCTCAAAAGCCATGTGGCCGAACTGTCTTCTGCGATGCTCAGCGGAAGCGACGTGGACATTGCAATGCGAGATACGACGGTGGTAGATACTACGGAGTCGGAACCTTTGATGTGGACGTTGCGGTTGGGCGACATTGGGGTAGAGAATACGCGTGTAACCTTCCGTACGGCTGGTGATACGCTTATGGTACGTGGCGGAGTACGAAGTATGCACGTTAAAGAAGGAGACCTTAATCTCGGGAAGGGTATCTATCGTATAGGACAGGCCGATTTGCAAGCCGACTCTCTCTCTTATGATGCAACTTACGAACCTCGTCTCCGAGGATTCGACTATAACCATCTCGCCTTGCGTGACGTAGAAGCCTGTGTACAGGACTTCTCGTATAGCGACGAAGGGTTGGGTGTCTATGTAACGGAGTGTCAGGGCACGGAGAAATGTGGACTGCAGTTATGTCACACACAATCGCATGTTTGGCTCGACAACGATGGCATTCGTATGCCTGACCTGCAGTTGGCTACTGCATCCAGCACTGCTGCTGGCAGCGTTAGCCTCGATTGGCGAGCACTCACGCCTCACGGTGGTGGCCTTTTGGCTACCAATCTGCGAATGGCTGTGGGAAAGAGCGATGTCGAGATACTTGTACCTCAGTACGCAGGTTACTTGCCAGAATCTTCCATAGAGTTGACGGCTAAAGCCGATGGCAATGTGGACACGCTTCGTATCGATTCCTGCCGACTACTGATAGAACCTATGATTGATGCTCGGACAAGCGGGGTGGTGACCAATGTGCTGGAGACCGACCATTTGGGTGCCGACCTCAACTGGGATGTAAAGACGTACGACATGAGCACCGTCAGTCGTTTGACGGGACTGGACAACAGAGTGCGCCTGCCTCAGATGCAGGTAACAGGTCCCACCTCGTTGCACGGGAGCAAGGTGACTGCCGACCTGGCTATGCGGCAGGGAAGTGGGCGTGCCACGCTGAAGGGTGATTATGATTGGCAGACGGAGGCCTATCATGCCAAACTGAACGCTCGCAACCTGCAACTCCACAATTTTCTGCCCAAAGACTCGCTCTATGCGCTCACGGCCCGGGCCGACGTACAAGGCCGGGGGCTGGACTTCCTTTCCCGACAGACTCGGTTGAGGGGTTCGGTGGATGTGGACCACTTGCGTTACGGACACTATAATATCGATAACACCCAGGCACGGTTGAAACTCTCGCAGGGACAAGGGTTGGTGGACCTCTATATCGACAACGGACTGCTCAGCGCGCAGGCTTGCATCGAGGCGGAGATGGACCGTACCATTTCGCTGGCCAACTTCAGTATGGACCTCAATCGTATCGACCTCTATGCCTTGGGGCTCGTGGACAAGCCCTTTGTGGCCTCGATGCTGATGCACGTCGACGGGAATAGCAACCTCAAGGATGTCCATCAGGTGAAAGGCAGTATGCAGGCCATAGAGTTTGTACTTAGGGATACGGTGGTTCATCCGCTGGACTTGGATTTCGAGGCTCATTTGACATCGGACTCTCTGTATGCAGCCATCGATGCCGGCGACTTAGAGGTCCAGTTGCATTCGCGCGAGGGTCTGGACACTTTGCTGGCCAAGTGCACACGCTTTGCCGATGAGGCTCAGCGACAATATACCGCCCACCAGTTGGACCAGCCGTTGCTCAAGAGTATGCTGCCCACGGCCACCATTCGCCTGCGTAGCGGTTCCAGCAACCCGATATGCAACATGCTTTCGTCGGCCATAGGCTACAGCTATCACACGATAGACTTCAACCTCGACAGCAATCCGCGAGACGGACTGAACGGCAACGGACGATTGCACGGATTGAATACGGGAGCTGTACAACTGGACACCATCAGCTGGCATTTGTATCAAGATTGCACAGGAGTGGTGAACATGGGAGCTCACGTTGAGAACGGGTCTAAGAATAAGCAGGTGGTGTTTAGTGCCGATGTGCTTGCAAACCTCACACCGACCGGAGCCGGTGCCTCGATAGCGTTCTACGATGCCAAGAAGGTGAAAGGCGTTGACCTTGGTGCCATACTCGATATCGAAGACGAGGGCATGCGCCTGCGTCTGCATCCGTTGAATCCCGTGATTGCCTATCGGGGCTTTACGCTGAACCACGACAACTTCATCTATCTACGCAACGACCGCCATCTGGAAGCAGATGTCGACTTGCTTGCCGACGACGGCACGGGATTCAAACTCTATAGCACGCCTAATGCGGAGGCGTTGCAGGACATCACGCTGAGTATCCACGACTTCAACTTGGGCGAACTGAGTTCTGTGGTTCCCTATATGCCCGACGTGAGAGGACTTTTGGCTGGTGACTTCCATCTGGTGCAGGACGAAAGTCAGATGAGCGTCTCCGTCGACGCTGCTGTAAGCGACCTGGTCTACGAAGGAATAGATATGGGCAAGGTCGGGCTGAACGCCATGTATTTGCCCAATAGCGACGGGACCCATTACGTCGACGGAATCGTATTACAAAACGATAACGAGGTGATGCTGCTTTCGGGAACCTATAATCCCGAGGGAGGTGGAAGCATCGATGCCGAGGCTTCTCTGCAGCGTCTTCCCCTATCTTTGGTCAACGGCTTCCTGCCCGAACACCTGATGGAACTGAGGGGCTACGTCGTGGGCGGGCTTTCCGTCAAAGGTTCCGTCTCGTCGCCCATTTTGAACGGAAGTTTGCAGACCGACAGCATGTATCTCACAAGCGAACCCTATAGCGTGAATCTTCGTTTCCCCGACGATACGCTGACGATACGCGACAGCCAGATAGACCTCAACCGCATTGAGGCCTACTCCACAGGTCGGAATCCTGTGATTCTGGACGGGACGATAGACTGCCGTAATCTGAACAACATTGGGATGAACCTAAGGTTGGATGCCAAGCGGTTTGAGCTGGTCAATGCGCCAAAGACGCGCAAGGCCTTGGCCTATGGCAAGGTGTATGTTAACCTCGGGGCTACGCTCACAGGGACGCTCAACAACTTGAAGCTAAGAGGTGGACTGACGGTGCTTGGCGACACAGAAGTGACCTACGTGCTGGCCGATTCTCCGCTGACGGTGGAGGACGAACTGGCCGACCTCGTCACTTTCGTCGATTTCACCGATACGGTTCATGTCGAACCCGTGGAGCCGCCTTCGCCTCAGAACATCGACATGCAGATGAACATCAGCATTGAGCAGGCCGCTCAGGTTCATTGTCTGTTGAGCGAGGACGGAACGAACTATGTGGACATCGAGGGTGGAGGAGACCTGCTGATGACTTACACCACTCGCGACGACCTGAAACTCTATGGTCGCTACACGGTGGTAAGCGGAAAGATGAACTACTCGCTGATGGTGATGTCGCTGAAAGACTGTGCTATAGAGAACGGAAGCTATGTGGAGTTCACGGGCGACATATCCAATCCTCGACTCAACCTGCGAGCCAGCGAGCGCGTGAAGACGACCGTCTACGACAACAGCGTGCCGCGCAGTGTGGCGTTCGACGTGGGGATGTCGGTGACTCAGACGCTGGACAATATGGGACTGGAGTTCACTTTGGAAGCTCCCGAGGACCTGACCATCAGCAACCAGTTGGCCACCATGAGCACCGAGGAGCGTGGCAAGGTGGCCGTGACGATGCTGGCCACGGGAATGTATCTGACCGACGAGGGCTCGATGAACGGATTCAGTGGGGCGAATGCCCTGAATTCTTTCCTGCAGACCCAGATATCGGCTATCAACAGCAAGGCCCTGAGCACCATCGACCTGAACTTCGGCGTGGACAATACAAGCACCGCCTCCGGTGCCAGTCAGACGGACTACAGCTTCAGTTTTGCCAAGCGTTTCTGGGGCAACCGCATCAGCATCGTCATCGGAGGCAAGGTGAGCAGCGGAAGCGAGGCCCAGAATACGGGGCAGAGCATCATCGACAACGTCTCGGTGGAATATCGTCTGGACAAGAGTGCCACCCGTTACGTTCGCCTCTACTACGACCGCAACACCGAGTCGCTGATGGAAGGCGAGATAATGGAGATGGGAGCAGGCATTGTGTTCCGCAAGAAGAGCACGCGACTGGGCGAGTTGTTCCTGTTTAGGAGAAAATGAGGGAGTGAGAAATTAAGAAAATGAGAGATTAAACAAATGAAAAGGAACATTTATACAAAGACATGGAGTCGAAAGTGGACTATTCTGCTTTCTCATTTTCTCATTCTCTCATTTTCTCAATTCCTTATCAGTTGTTCCGAGACCAAGAACTTGGCAGAGGACGAGACGCTCTACGTGGGCATCAAGGAACTGGCTTACGACCGCAATCTCAAGAGCCGTGTACAGGCTGGAGACGACGAGCGCGAGGGAGTCATCACCTCGATGGCCAACGCCTACCACACCGTGAGCGGACTGCTCACCGGCAACGCCTCGCTGGCTGAGGCCCTGAAGCAGAAGGGACTCACGAAGCAGCAGAAAGATTCGATAAAGGTGGCTTTCCTGCAGGACCGCAAGGCCTACGCCACGGCAAAGGAGGAGGTCGAGGGAGCACTGAAACGAGCTCCCAATAACTCGCTGATGGGCTCGTCCTACTATCGTTTCCCGTTGCCCGTCGGCTTGTGGATTTACAACAAATACGTCTACAGGGACACGCGCTGGAGCCGTTGGATGATGAACAATTTCGCCGCCACTCCCGTCTACCTGACCACCGTCAATCCCCGCGTCAGGACGCAGGTGGCGCAAAACACCCTGCGCAACTACGGCTATTTCCACGGAACTGTGGACTATCAGACCCAACCTCAGAAGAATCCCCGGAAGGCCAAAGTGAGCTACGAGGTCCACCCTGGTGAGCTCTTCCACTTCGACAGCATTGCCTATCAGCATTTTCCCCTCGAGGCCGACTCCATGATTCGCGCCACCGGGGCGAAGACGCTTCTTCACCAAGGCGACCCCTTCAGCGTGGTTGCTCTCGATGCCGAGCGCACCCGCCTCTGCAACCTCTTCCGCGACAACGGCTACTATTTTTTCCAGACCAACTACATCACCTATCGGGCCGACACCCTGATGCGCCCCCAGTTCGTTCAGTTGCAGGTGCGCCCTGCGGCCGACATGCCCGCCCGGGCCCGCCGCCAGTACTACATGGGCCACACCCGCATCAACCTCTACGACTACGAGGCCACGCAGCTCACCGACACCCTGCGCCCTGCGGCTCGCAAGCCAGACGGTGGTAAACGCAAGCCCTCCTCGGCGGGGCCGCGTCGTGAAGCCCCCTCCGCCAGCTCGCGCCAGGGAGCCCGTCGCAGCATCACACTCGCTCACAGCGGGAAGCCCGGGCGCAGCCCCCTGAAGATGCGCGCCATCCGCCGCTACCTGCGCTATCGTCCGGGCGAGCTCTACAGCCAGTCGGTGCAGAAAGCCGTCCAGACGAACCTTTCCGATATGGGCATCTTCTCCCAGCTTACCATGCAGTACGAGCCTCGCGACACGCTTTCCGACACGCTCGACGTACTCATCACGGCCCGACTGGACAAGCCCTACGATGCCGAGTTCCGGGGCAACGTGGCCAGCAAGAGCAACGGCCTGGTGGGTCCCGGTGTCAGCTTCAGTATGTCCCGGATGAATGCCTTCCGCGGAGCCGAGAAGGTGAGCCTCGACCTCTATGGCAGCTACGAGTGGCAGACGGGAGCCCAGATGAAAGGCCAGAGCCAGGTGGTGAACAGCTACGAGTACGGAGCCTCTCTCAACCTCCACTTCCCGCGCCTCACGCTACTGACGCTGGGCAAGCGTCTCAGTCGTCGTGCGCAGGCCTCCACCACCTACAAGCTGGATGCCGACTGGATGAACCGCTCAGGCTACTTCGGCCGCGTCTCCTTCGGGGCTCGCATAGCCTACAGCTACCAACGCCGCCCGACGGTGCGCCACGAGCTGGTGCCCTTCCGCCTGAACTACGACATGCAGCTTCACACTACGGCCCGCTTCGACTCCATCATCGCGGCCAACCAGGCACTCTACGTTTCCATGCGCGACCAGTTTGTCCCTTCCATGCAGTACACCCTGCAGATGAGCAGCCGCACCACGGCCCGTAATCCCCGCAGCTTCACGCTGGTGGCCAAGGAGGCGGGCGACGTCACCAGCGGACTCTACCGCGCCTTCGGTCAGGACTGGCATCAGACGAACAAGCACCTCTTCGGCGTGCCCTTTGCCCAGTACTTCAAGCTCACGGCCGAGTTCACCGAGAAGTACAAGATACGCAGCACCCGCACCTACCTGGCCGCCCGTCTCTTTGCCGGCGCGGTGGTCAGCTACGGCAACAGTACCATAGCCCCCTACAGCGACCTCTTCTCCATCGGCGGAGCTAACAGCATCCGCGCCTTTGGCGTGCGCAGCATCGGTCCAGGCGGCTACCATCCCGGCCACTCGGGCTATAGCTACATCGACAACGTGGGCGACCTGAAGTTGGAGGCCAACGTAGAGTATCGCTTCCCGCTCGTGGCCAACCTCTACGGAGCCCTCTTCTTGGATGCCGGCAACGTGTGGCTCATGAAGCCCGATGAGAGCCACCCCGGCGGAAGCATCAATCTGGGGACCTTTGGTCGCGAAATAGCCCTCGGAACAGGCTTCGGCTTCCGCTACGACCTCCAGTTCCTGGTCATCCGCTTCGACGTGGGCATCGGCCTCCATGCTCCCTACGACACTGGTCGACGGGGCTACTACAACATGCCTCGCTTCTGGAACTCCGTGGGCTACCACATCGCCGTCGGCTATCCATTTTAGGGATTAGGGATTAGGGATTAGGGATTCTTTCAGTCGCTTCGCTTTGTGAAAGCGTCCCTTCGGGCCGAGCGAGGGATTAGGGATTAGGGATTAGGGATTAGGGATTAGCGTTTTTGTTTTCGTTTTCGTTTTCGTTTTCGTTTATTATTCGTATCTTTGCAGGCAACAAACACAATAAAACACAAAACACTTTAGACATGAAACCAACACTATTCCTTCTGGCAGCAGGCATGGGCAGCCGTTACGGCGGTCTCAAGCAGCTCGACACCCTGGGACCTCAGGGACAAACCATCATGGACTACAGCATCTACGATGCCATCCAGGCCGGATTCGGCAAGATTGTATGGGTCATCCGTAAGGATTTTGAAGACCAGTTCCGCACACAAATCCTCGCCAAGTATCAAGGTCACGTCCCCTGCGAACTGTGCTTCCAGTCGCTGGATGCACTGCCCGAGGGCTTCACCGTTCCCGAGGGGCGTGAGAAACCTTGGGGAACCAACCACGCCGTATTGATGGGCAAAGATGTCATCAAGGAGCCCTTCGCCGTACTCAACTGCGACGACTTCTACGACCGCGATGCCTTCCGCGTGATGGGCCGTTTCCTCAGCGAACTGCCCGAAGGCTCGAAGGGTAAGTATGCCATGGTGGGCTTCCGCGTGGATAACACCTTGAGCGACAGCGGCACCGTAAGCCGTGGCATCTGCGAGAACGACGAGAAGACACACCACCTGACCAGCGTCGTGGAGCGCACCAAGATTGAGCGCCGCGAGGGCACCGTGCAGTATCAGGACGAGAACGGCCAGTGGGTATCGATTCCCGACACCACACCCGTATCCATGAACTTCTGGGGCTTCACGCCCGACTACTTCGAGCACAGCGAGCAGTACTTCAAGGCCTTCCTCAGCGACCCCAAGAACCAGCAGAACCTCAAGAGCGAGTTCTTCATCCCCCTGATGGTGGACCACCTCATCAAGACCGGACAGGCCACCTGCGAGGTGCTGGACACCACGTCGAAGTGGTTCGGAGTCACCTATCCCGAGGACCGTCCCGGCGTAGTGGAGAAACTGGCTCGCCTGCACGCCGACGGTCAGTATCCCGAGAAGATGTTCTGACCTTTGGATTAGAGATTAGGGATTAGGGATTAGAGTTTGATTCGCACCAATCCCTAATCTCTAATCCCCCTAATCCGTAATCTCTAATCCCCCTAATCCGTAATCTCTAATCCCCCTAATCCCTAATCCTACATGATTTCGATAGAAAACTTGTACGTCGAATTCAGTACGAAGCCCCTGTTCTCAGGGGTTTCGTATGTCATCAACGACCGCGACCGCATCGCCCTTGTGGGCAAAAACGGCGCGGGTAAGAGCACCATGCTCAAGATTATCGCAGGACTGCAACAGCCTACGGGCGGCACCGTCAGCATGCCGCGCGAGCTGTCGGTGGGTTATCTTCCACAGGAGATGCAGCTTTCCGACGAGCGGAGCGTGCGCGACGAGGCCGCACTGGCCTTCATCCACATCCGGGAGATGCAAGCCGAACTGGACAAACTCAATAGTCAGTTGGCGGAGCGCACGGATTACGAAAGCGAGGAATACATGGCACTGGTGGAGCGCTTCGCACAGACCGACGAGCACTTCCAGATGATGGGGGGGGGAAACTACCAAGGCGAACTGGAGCGCACACTCATGGGACTGGGTTTCCGTCAAGAGGACTTCGACCGCCCCACGAGTGAGCTCTCAGGCGGTTGGCGCATGCGCATCGAGTTGGCAAAGATACTCCTCCGGCACCCCGACGTGCTGCTGCTCGACGAGCCCACCAACCACCTCGACATCGACAGTATCCAGTGGCTCGAACAGTTCCTGCAGAACCATCAAGGCAGCGTCGTCATGGTCAGTCACGACCGTGCCTTCATCAATAATGTCACCAACCGAACCATCGAAATCTCCTGCGGACAAATATACGACTACAAGGTGCGATACGACGAGTACGTCAGCCTGCGCGCCGAACGCCGCGAACAACAGCTCCGTGCCTACGAAAACCAGCAGAAGGAGATAGCCGAGACACGCGCCTTCATCGAGCGCTTCCGCTACCAAGCCACCAAGGCCAACCAGGTACAGAGCCGCATCAAGGCCCTCGAGCGCATCGTCCCCATAGAAGTCGACGAGGTGGACAACAGTCGCCTGCGCCTGCGCTTCACTTGCAGCCAGCGTTCCGGCGACTACCCCGTCGTCTGCGACGAGGTACGGAAGGCCTACGGGGACCACCTCATATTCTCCCACGTCAACCTCACCATCCGCCGAGGCGAGAAGGTAGCCTTCGTGGGCCGCAACGGCGAGGGCAAGACCACACTCGTGAAGTGCATCATGGGTCAGATACCCTTCGACGGCCACCTGAAGATAGGGCACAATGTAGAGATAGGCTACTTCGCCCAGAACCAGGCCCAGCTGCTCGACCCCGAGCTCACCGTCTTCCAGACCATCGACCGCGCCGCCCGTGGCGACATTCGTCTCCACGTTCGCGACCTGCTTGGAGCCTTCATGTTCGGCGGCGAGGAAGCCGACAAGAAAGTCAAGGTGCTCTCCGGTGGCGAGCGCACCCGTCTGGCCATGATAAAGCTGCTGCTCGAGCCCGCCAACCTGCTCATCCTCGACGAACCCACCAACCACCTCGACCTTCGCTCGAAGGACGTGCTCAAGGAAGCCATACGCCAGTTCGACGGCACCGTCATCCTCGTCAGCCACGACCGCCACTTCCTCTCCGGGCTCGTCTCCCGCGTCTATGAGTTTGCAGGCGGAAAAGTTCGCGAGCACCTCGGTGGCATCTACGACTACCTGCGCACCCCCGCCCCCTCCCCCCTCCCTCGGGAGGCGACCGGGGCCTTTAGAGCAGCCACCAAATGTGGCCGCGGCCCCACAAAGGAGAGCCAGTCCCCACTCGCGATGGGCGGTAACCGGGGAGGAGCCGCTTGGGCCGAACAGAAGGCCCGGGCCCGCGAGCGCGAGCGTGTGCTCCAGCGTCTGCGGGAAGCCGAGTCCCAGGTCACCCAGCTCGAGCAGGCCGTTGCCCTCTTGGAGCGTCAGTTCGCCCTTCAGCCCTCGCTGGGGGCCGATGCCGCCCAGCAGCAGCGTTACCAGCAGCTCCGCCAGCAACTTCAGCAAGCCATGACCCTCTGGGAGCAAGCCGCCCTGCAGGCCGAACAGCTCCGGGAGTGAGAGAAAGACCCACCCTTGTGCAGCCCTTTCCATCATTTTTCCATGCGTGTTCCGCTTGGAGGATTAGCTTTCTTTTCTTAATGCAAATGCAGAAATGCAGAAAAGAGGGAGGCGATTAGCCTACCCTCTTTTCTTTCTTTTCACGAACTCCACCAGTTGGGGGGCAGTTGCGGGTCGCCGCATCCTGCGAGCATCGAGCCCACGTTGATGTTTCTCACTGGAACCGCCGACGGCGGGCACCCTGTTTCCACGCAGGTCATGGCCGCCACAAGCGTTGCCAGCTGGAGCCGTCCGGGAATTGTGTCGGGGCGTGCCAGCGTGATGTCATCGGGGTCGCGTCCCATCACCATCAAGACTGCCTTGCAATAGGCCACGGTGTCGTTTTCGTTGGAGGGAGCCCATCGGGCGATGATTTCCACCACCGTCCACGGACGGCCGATTTGGGCAAAAAGCCTGTAGTAGGAGCGCATCACCTTGAAAGCGGCCCGATAGCCGAAGGTCATGTTCAGGAACTGGCAAAAATCTCTGTCGGTTTGCTGGGCGCGCAGGCCCTGCCACTTTTCGCCTCGGCGTATGTTCAGCGGGTTGCAGTTGCGCCACCCGCGGGAGGATTTGTACTTCTCCATAGTTTTCAGTTTTTTTCGATTTTGGTGTACGAATATTTGTCTATTTCGCTCTTTGCGATGAGCCCCTTTCGCAGCCATCGACTGATGACGTAGGTCACGTCTCCCTCGAATCCCAAGCGTTTGCGGGCCACAATGACGTCGCTCTTGGTGAACGCGTCGGGCAGGGAGGCCAGCAGCCGCCCGTTGCGTCCGTTGCGCGCCTTGCGTTCGAGGTTCTTCATTTTGTCCAGGCTCTCGCGCTCGATGCGGTTCATGTCTTCGCCGAAGTGGATGAGTTGCTGGCTGAGCACCTCACTTGCCACCCACAGGGCGAAGTCTGTCACCACTTGCGACTCCTTGCGGTCGCAGAGCCACCACGCCAGCATGGCAGCGCGGAAACCAATCACTGCCGAGCGACGGCGCAGGATGTCGAGGGCAAAGTTGTCGGGGTCGCGGTCAAACTCGGCGATGCGCGCCATCTGCCATTTGTCCAGCGCAGCGAGCGTCTTGGGCAGCGAGAGGGTGATTTCCTCCTTCTGGCTACCCTCCTCGAAAGCGCGCTTCACCATGGCCGCAACGCGGTTGCGCACTCCGATGGAGAGCGGGGTCTCCTTCTGGATGGCCTCGCCCCGGTTGTCGGGCAGGTGGCAGACAATGAAGCGGCTGGCCATGCCGTCCTCCACGCGCTTGAAGAAGCCGGAGACGGCCAAGGGAGTGCCCAGGAAAAGCAGGTTGTAGTGGAGTTTGACGACGGCGGCGTAGCTGTTTTCGGCCATGTAGTCCTGTCCCCACTCTGCCCCGTCGAATGCCATGCGGTAGATGTCGTTTTTCTGCGCCCACGCGCCCGACTTGTTGGAGCGGACGATGGTGTCAATCTCCTCGGCAAAGGTGAAGAGTGCCAGCTCTCCGGCATAGTCGGCGCGCTTCAGCAACACGGCGTTGCTGACCGTGGCAGGCAGGCAGCGCACAATGGCGTGAGGGTCATCGGGCTGCTCCTTGGCGTTCTTGGCCTTGCGTGCCTTTTCCTTGTATTCCTGCTCCTTTTGTCGTTCCAGTTGGTCGTTGGCCTTGACGGGCTCCAAGAGCCAGTCGCTCAACTCGCGGGCGAAACTTTTGCCGCTGGCCTGCGGTGCCTGTACGACGGTGAAGAAGATGGGCGACTGCACGCGCCCGTCGGCATACTTGGCCCTCAGCTGACTGAGCAGCGTGCCCACGGCGGGCAGGGCGGCCAGCACGGCGGCTTTGGGGAACATCCTGTAACGCCTGGCGATGGTGTCAAACAATGGCGGCAGCGTGGCGGGCAGGGGATTTTTATCTTCCGTCTCCCCCTC